>JAEEGK010004647.1_pt1 | contig 33547 bp, 30 predicted proteins | sample 8958771 | NCBI WGS metagenome assembly JAEEGK01 (sample SAMN16246547, study PRJNA631951) | gut metagenome | biome: gut microbiome; feature: rumen; material: SC-attached | host: Bos | place: Iran: Karaj | collected 2018-10 | reverse complement strand
ACGAGATTACGATTACCATTCCAGAAGGCTATGCCGTAGAGGCACGTCCCAAGAATGTGCAAATAGAGCAGCCCTTCGGTTCGTTCTCTTCTTCCATAAAGATTGACGGCAACACAATCCGTGTCCACAACCGTCTGCTCAGTCGCTCAGGACAGTTCGACAAAGCCCTCTTCCCCCAGTTCTCCGACTTCTTCCGCAGCGTCAGTAACGCCTATAATCAGAAAATCGTATTGAAGAAAGAATAAAAAACTTTGCAATTGCTCCGATGAGACGTTTCCCGTTGATACTCCTGCTTTCAGTTGTTCTGTCGCTCTGTGCCTGCGGCGACAGGACGGCCCAGCGCATGCTCGAACGGGCAGAGGCTTCCATGAACGAAAATCCCAGTGAGGCCATTGCCGTTTTAGACAGTATTGGTGATAACGGACTATCCCGCAGTCAGCTTATGCGCCGCCTGCTACTGCTCACCAATGCCCAGAACAAGTGCGACACCGTGTTCCGCTCCGACAGCATCCAGCGTCTGCTCGTTAATTATTACGAATACCACGGTACCGCCAATGACCGGATGCTTGCCCACTATCTGCTTGGCCGGGCGCTATACGACATGGGGGAAGTACCTGCTGCACTTGAGAGTTTCCAGGATGCTACCAGCAGTGCCGACACCACTTCCTCTAACTGCGATTTACATCTGCTAAGCCGCATTCATGGACAGACAGCCCGACTTTTCTTGGAACAAGAGGCTTCACAAAATGCTTTAGACGAAATCAATAAAACAATCCATCTGGCAAGACTATCCAAGGACACATTGATGCTATTGGCCATGATAGCCCAGATACCTCTTGTGTATGAAATGGAGAATATGCCGGATTCCGTCATTGCCGCATCTGAACACGTTTCTGACATTTACAACAAACTTGGACTCAAGACTGAAGCCGCCAGAGCATTAGGACCTTCAATAGAATATCTCATACGGTCTTCACAGCTCAGCAAGGCAAAACATCACATGGACATATTCGAAAACCATTCGGGCTGGTACCACGATGGAAACGTTTTAAAGGGACATGAAATTTACTACTATATAAAAGGTCTGTATTATCTGAAGACAGGAAAACTCGACTCTGCCGAATTCTATTTAAGGAAAGAACTGTCTTCTGTTGAAGGGCTCCATGAGAAGATTCTGGGTTTTCAGGGACTTTGCCAACTTTATAAGCAGAAGTCAACACCTGACTCGATGGCTAAATATGCGATGAACTGTCAAAACTTAACAAACCTTTACTATGATGAACTTGCCGCTACAAATGTACAAAGATTGCAAGCTGCCTACAACTACAACAGATTAAGAAAGATTGCCGAAGAGAAGTCTGCCGAAGCTAAAAATGCTCATTTCAAGTCTGCCATCTTGATACTGGCCTTAGCACTTATGTTATTGCTGCTATGCATAGTGGTAATATACTATCGCCAGAAAAAGAAAGAATTCAGAGAAAGCGAAAAACAGCTATATGACAAACTTAGAAAAATAGAACAGGGACAAAAACAACGTGACTCTGAAGCTGAGGCTGAATTACGCGAGCTGCGGCTATTGCGAAATGATGTTGTGCTTCGGTTGAAAGAAAATGCCCAAAGAGCAAACAGCAATATTCCCCTGAAGGATTGGCTTTCACTTCAGGAAACTATAAAAGAAGAACTGCCAGTGTTCTTCTCAACTATATGTATGACCCAAGGTCTTAGGCAGGAGGAAATAAATGTGTGTATGCTGATACGTCTTCAGTTCAAACCAAAAGAAATCTGCAATATTACGGGGCTTTCCCCCCAAGTGATAACAAACATGCGCAAGCGCCTTCTTAATAAAATATTCGGTAAAGCAGAGGGTGGAAGTAAAGATTTTGATGACAGAATATCAAAAATCAGATAAATCGTATTTACCTAAGATACAACAACTTACGATTTTGTGTAATTTTGTGTAAAAAGAAAAGCACTACTCTTCTTTTATTTTTCCTACATTTGCAAACAAACAAAATTTCAAAAGATATGAAAAATAAAAGATTGGTATTTATGATTCTGCTGATGTTGGCAATGACATCAGGAGCAGAAGAAAAGAAAGTGTATCCAGTAAGACATTCTGGCGGAGTGAACGTTCCAATACCCAAATCCCCAGAGCTTCCTCTGACGATCGACATCACCGACCACACACTTACTCTATTCGACCCATTTGTTGAGTCCGTATCCGTAGAACTCCTCGACGAAGACGAGAATGTGGCTTATACCGATTGGCTTGCTCCCGGTCAGACCACACTCACATTCCCCAACACGCTATCGGGCGAATACACCATCCGCCTCACTGTCGGTTCCCTATATTATATAGGTGTAATCGAACTGGAATAAGTAACCGTTAGTATGGAATGATGAACGGCTTTTCGCTCAGTGCCTGTAACGTATAGTAGGCAGGCACTTGGCGAGGCTGTAAACCAATGATATTATAACTTATACTATAAAACAAACAAAGAAATAAACACGATTATGAAAAAGATATTAGCGTTCATTATCATGTGCATTTTCACCCTGTATGTTCATGGACAAGGCAATTATACACTGAAATTTGACAAGAAAGACTTCATCATAGAAAACAAAGGTGGCATTATCTCAATAGAAAGTTTAAAAGGAATTCCTTTTTTTCTTGAAGATACTAAAGCTCCGGCACTTCCTTACTTCCCATTCAGAATCTTACGCGCACCAGATGGCTTTACAGCTGGTGTTAATTTGAACTACAATAAAGAACTGCTCTACACCGATGTTGAAATAGAAAGAAATCCTGCGATAGAAACAACAAGGGTAAAAGAAAAAAGAATTAATCCTGTATTAGCAGTTGCTTCCAAATCCTCCCAAAAGCCTGTAGTCCTCGGCAATAACGGTTCAAGATACGGTTACAATTACTGCTACTTGAAAGTTTCTCCTTTCGAATATGACTACCAAACAAAAAGTTTGTATTTCATTCCTGAGATAACAATAGCACTAAACGATTCAAGAAAAAATGCTAATAATGCCTCAGAAGATTATCAGTCAGATAAAGTAGACAGAATAAGAGAACTTGTTATTAATCCCAATGAAGCTGCCATTCTATATCCAGAAAAAACGGGGAAAAAAAGCCGTTCTGTTACGACATTACCTTTTCTTCAAGACGCAGATCCGAACGAGCCTGTAGACTATCTGATTGTTACATCGGAGGAACTTGCCCCTGCATTTACGGATTTAGTTGTATGGAAAATCCAAAAAGGTGTACATACCAGAATTGTCACAACTGAATATATTGATTTCTTTTACCAAAATTCAAATATGACAGCTCAGGAAAAAGTAAAGAGTTTTATCCAGTTAGTCTACAATGTGCACAACCTGAAATACGTATTGCTGGGAGGAGACGGAACCGTTGTGCCGATTCAAAAATGCCAGGTAAAAGCAAATTGTCTAAAGGGCTTCCAGACAGATTATGCTCCGTGTGACCTATTCTACGGATGTTTTGGTGGGTTCAGCTTTAATTGGGATACTAACGGTAATGGAATCGTTGGAGAATATAGCGATGCTTTTAGTATTGACCCGCAAGTTTATGTTACCAGAATTCCTGTAAGCACAGAACAGGAAGCCTTTCAATATAGTGAGAAAGTCGTCAGATATGAGAAAAATCCATTTTCTCATCCTAGTTATTTTACCAAGATGTTATTTGTTGGTGCTAAAGTTGAGGGAATGGTTTTAGATAGAAGTGATACGCATTACAAATGCGAAAAAGCATATACTTATCATATAGACGATTTATGGACACCAGGACACGATTATTTGTATGATACGGGAAGTAATATTATTGGTTATGATTCGATTTCTGCATCCAATTTGTTTAATCTGATTCAAAATAACTATCATTTTATTCATAATGAGTCACACGGTGACACGCTCTATTATAACTTCAACTCTAGCTATTATAACCAAGGAAATGCGTCTAACCAGCTAAATGAAGGAAGCACAATATTTATAACTAGCGCATGTGAAACTAATGCCTTCGACACGGATTGTTTGAGCAGATATCTGCTGAAATCCACAAAAGGAGCCTTGGCTTATTTTGGTAGTTCTCGTGAAGGATTGTACCATACTAATTCTGTTAATATAGGCCCATCTCTTTGGTATGATACTTACTTTCTACAATATTTATTGTCAGGCCAACCATCTGATGCTCCCTACCATTATGGAGCTGTTGCAGCGGAAACCAAAAGACTATTCATGGATGAAGCAAACAGTAACGAAACCAATGGATATAGGTATCTTCAGTTTGCCATTAATCCAATGGGCGACCCCGAAATGCCCATATACACTGATACTCCAAGCAGTTTCAGCAATGTTACTATAAATCCGAACAATGATAACACCGCTATTCAGGTATCCACAGGTGGAATACCGGGATGCAGGATTGCTGTGGTCAGTAAGGATGATAACGGAGAGACCTATTTTGAAGTGGCAGACAATGTTTCCTCTTATACATTTACGGGGATTAATACTGCATGCAATGTCACTGTGACAAAGCATAATTATTGCCCATATCAGACTACATTCCAACCAATTACAGAGATTGTTGGAAATAGCAATTTATGTGGGACAGAAGTATATTCAGTGGCAAATCTTCCTTCTAATGTTTCCGTAACGTGGTCTTTAAAGAATAACCCTTACAATTTCAATTCGATGCTTCAGCAAAACTATCCCTTAGGTAATCAGTGCACAATTATTTTAGAAAACAATGAAAGCCTGAATGACACGCTGATAGCCACTGTCGTGGGAGCATCTGGAACAATTGCAGTGTTAAAGAAAAAAGTCCAGACAGGTTGGAACTTTACCGGTTCTTACACGTTACGTAATTCATCTGGTTCGACTTCCGGCCCTTATGCTTTTACTAACGGAGAAATAATAGGTTTAACAGAAGGTCAAACAGCCACTTTAAGTTCTACATATTTCGATAATGCAGTTATTACCCACACTAATAATTCTAATTTCCACATGTGGGGGAATTTATATAATAGTGATAGAGATGTGTGGTTTACTCCAAATAGCAATATTACGTCAAGCATTACTGTCCATGGTGTCAATCCCTCTCCATGCGATAATTTCACATTCTATGTCGCGTTATTACATCATGGTCCTATTAGTCCTTTCTTGCAAATAGAAGGTCGCCAGATAACTGTTTCGCTAAACCAGCATGATGCAGACTATGCAAAAGAAAACAATTTTCCATGGACAATTCAAGTTTCAAACGTGATTACTGGAGAGACTGTATATACTGGGGAAGTCAACAACTACAACGGCACTCTGGATACCAGCCAGTGGAAATCGGGTATTTATGCGGTAAAGAGCAGGATAGGGGACTCCGTTATTGTACAGAAAATCGCTGTCAAATAAAAACGGCTGAAAGTTTTGAATTCATATTGTTATTAATTATCTTTGCACCAACAATATAAAAAAATATATGCGATGAAAAAGATTGTGTTTTTTATAATGGCAGTAGCGGCAATGCTGCTTTCTGCCTGCTCCACATCCGAAACGGCTACCGTGGCGGTGGGTAACGTGTCGAATTCGGAATGCGGAGCCGTGACACGCGCCGCGATAATGAGCCATCCGAAGATAAAGATGACGCGCCGAGGTAGCAACATCGACTTCGAACTTCCGTGCTACGTAAACTGCGGAATGGCGGAAAATGGAATCAAGGTGGAGCCGGAATGGACCGACGGGCGGCTGAACGTGATCCTGAAACCAGAAAAGACATTCAATTCGGATATTGGGTCTATGTGTACCTGTCAGGTGACTGTCTATTTCACGGCCTACGACATCGAGGACGACTCGTTCGTGCTGACCGTCGACGGGAAGAACAGTTTAAAGGTGGACCTTGCCGGGCACGGCGTGGTCTATATCGACGAGGGTACAGGCGACATGGCCTACGAGGAAGGCTTCAGCTATCAGCCCGAACTCACTGAATTCATGTTTGTCAAGAAAGATATACCTGCATGCATAGGCGTCATCCCTGAAAACAGATTCATTATATATAGACATGATACTTCTACACACTTCATGGCAGACGGCTATTTCGTGCCTTGCAGCCTCACGCAGCTGTCTGCCGAACTGGACAGGGAGGATGACGGCACGCTGGTGTTGCGCTACGTCACGGATGTCGGAGAGATTGACGGCAGGGCAACCGACTGCAACCAGCAGGCGTATATCCGTGCACATATTGAGAATACGCCCGACGAGGAAATCCACCTGAAAGTCAATCCGCACAAGGCAATGGTGAAGGGTGAAGACGGCGTGGAACGTGAGGAGACAGAGTACGACTTCGACGGCATCATAAAGAAAAACGGCAAAGTAGAGACCGAAAAGATTCTGGGCTATGTGGACAACCCCGTATTGGGCAAGGTGCCCATTGTACCGGTGGACATGCAAAGTCTGCCCGACTGGCTGAAAAAGAAGATGCAGGAAATGGATTCGCTGCCGGCGGAGCTCGGGGGATATGCTGTCTTCAGAGGCAGTTACATTTTCGAGCCAGTCTATTATATCTACTCCCCATTGTCCTCGTGTATTGCATGCGAAATGTACGAGGAAAACGGTGAGGATTTTATGTATGGGAAAGACGCTGAGCAAAAAGTCAATGAGGTCAGGCTATGGCGTTGCATCTACAGCACGAAGTGAGCACAGGAGCCTGCTAGAGGCATCTATCATGAACGAGGGACGGTTCTGCGTGAACGAGGGACGGTTCTGTGTTCATTCTGCCCGCCAATGGCGTGAGCTACTATCAGGCCTGCTACAAGCAGGACGTTCCCGCCTCAATCCATGTATATCCCACAGGCGGTCACGGCTGGGGCATGCGTTCCTCGTTCAAGTATCACATCGAGATGCTGCTCGAACTGAAAGCCTGGCTGCAGAGCTTTTAAGAAGAGACCCCTCCAATCCTCCCCGAGGGGAAGCTCTTCACGGTATAGTGTTCCCTGCACTTTGTGCGGGGAATTTTGTTTGCTATATAAGAATTTTCCCGTTTGAGGGTGTAAGGGTGCGAAACCCCGATAAACACTGGCCTTGCACCCTCTTGAAAAGGGTGTCAGGGGTGTCATAAGGGTGCGAGACTTTTGATAAATTCTCTAGAGAATTTTCTCCAAACTATCAGCGGATGGTGCGCAAAAAATTATCGGATGAAAAAAAATCTCTAGAGATTTTATTAACGATGACGAAAACCTGATTCTGTTTGCTGATAAGCGACCAAGAGAATAAACAAAAATCTCCAAAAATCTGCCATAAAAAAACAACGAATTTAACGAATAATACAAATCCGCTCAAACTATCTACTCCCCTCCCTATGCAGGGAGGGCTGGGGGTGGGTCTCTTGGTTACACCCTCCTTACACCCTTAACACCCTCCAAAACAGGGTGCAAGGCCAGTGTTTATCGGGGTTTTGACACCCTTGCACCCTTAAACAAAAAAATCTCGCGCGCACGCGCGAGAGAAACAGAATGTGGGTTCACTTCAGGTCTTCATCTGTCAGTGCGACGATGCTCTTAAAGTCTTTCCATAGATTTGCATTTTTGTATGCTTCCAAGGAAATGGCAGGTACGTGGAGCGTAGCGTTCTTGTAATTTGAACTTTCAAAACTTTGATATGGGTCATAGGGACAGGTACATGACCCAGGCTTAGGGTCAAATACCTGTCCCCATGACCCTTCGGATCACACGCACTCTTCCATCTTCATTACATTAAGACAGGAAAAATGCCCATCGATTATGGCCAATAGCAACAAACCTAACTTAACTGTCGAGGCGGGCTTCCATCACAGAAGTCCGCCTCTTCGTTGCTATATATACTAACTATCTAAGACTAAAAGTTTATACCGAAATTAAGCATCAGCGCAGAGTTCTTCGCCTCGTCGAACACGTCGTGACCAACGTTCGACAGTCCGAGGTCGTAGGTAACGTCGGCATAGAGCATCTCATACTGAACGCCCACACCCAGACGCAGACCGCCGTCGAAACGCTTGAACTGGTCGTAGTCGCCGCCGAAGGCATTGTAAGACTCGCGTGCATAATAGTTCTTTACCTTGCCGCTGACGCCTGCAGCCACATAACCGCCGAAGAAGGGCTGGATAGAGAAGCTGCGGTCGAAGTTATGGATATACTTCAGCACGAAAGGCATCTCAAGGTAGTTCAGAGAATACTTGAAATCGTGGTCACCCTTGCCGCCCTTCTCGGTGTAGTAGAGTCCGGTTTCGAAGAACAGGGGAACGTAGGGCGAAACATTGAATCCGGCAGCCAAGCCCGCATTCAGTCCGGTCTTGGTGGAGCCGCCGTCGAAAACGTCGTTATCAGAAATCACCGAAGAGAACGACGGACCCACGCGGAATCCCACATAGAAAGGCATCGTGCTATAGTTGCCGTAGTGTGAGTAGCCTCTGCTGTTGCGATGGCTGTAGTCCAGGCGTCCCGTGTTACGGTTATAGTAACGACTGTTGCGATAATTCTGGGCCGAAGCCGGCATCACGGTCACCAGACCGACCAATGCCATTAAGATATACTTCTTCATATAATCTGATGTTTAATGGTTCACGGTGCAAAGGAAATTCTTTTTCCTGATATAAAAAAGGAACTTTCCCTATAAATTGAGGGAAAATCCCTATTCAATTTAGAGTTTAGAATTAAGAATTAAGAATTAAGAGCTATAGTTTTTTTGGCGGATTGGATTAAAATGCTTACTTTTGCATTAAGCTTTTAAAACCGCGAGCATTACTCGTTGACATAGATGAAGACAAATTTGAGAAACTATCTTATCTTAGCAGCATTGCTTTTGATGTGTTCATCATCGAAGGCAGACAATACCAGCAAAGCCACAGTAGGGCTGACTATCGACAGCGCGGCCGTAGTAGCTGAGAGCCAGTCTTTTGGACGGCGAATTCATGATGTCGTTACACGAGAAGGGCTTGACTATATGCTGCTGAAATTCCGCGAGACCACAAAAAGCGGGAAATGGCTGCAGTTCAAAGGTGAGATAGGCGCATTTAGCATCAAGGAGTCTAAATTGTTGTGGACTTACCCGTTTGACTACAGAAATTCATTAGCCTATTGCACGAAAGCAGGAGTAGCCGTCACTAAGGGTAATAAGTTCATAATGCTGGATCCGAATACAGGTAGTGTTCGGTGGCAGGACAAGTTCACCCCCGTTCAATTCGACGACTCAACCAATATTGTTGTCGGCTATTCCGGACCGAGGTCAAGTAAGCTGAGCGGCTACGACATGACAACCGGACAGCTGTTATGGACTGCCAGCATGCCGCACGACAAGAACTGGGGCTGGAATCATGTCATACGTGAGGACTCAGTCCATTGGCTCGTTGTTGCTGATGACCTGAATCGCCTGAACATCCGTACCGGCGAGGTCTATGCCTACGAAGCCAAGACGGGTGTTACCGATGTGAAGGGCTCCATTCTGTCGGGATTGTTGATTGCCAGCGCTGGCGTTGTTGGAGCAATGGCTACGGGCTATGCTGCCTATCCGGCGGGAGTTGTAGGCCCTAATGTCATCAATCAGCTGCATTCCAATGTGGTTCAAGACGACTCCGTCTTTTTCTTTGCCGACCGTGAGCAAATGGCTTGCCTTGACAAAGACATGAAAACGGTATGGAGTTATGAGTTCCCATCCAAGACCTCTGCCTTTTCCCGACTCGTCTGCAATGATAGCACGCTCTATATGTTCAATCTTGGTTTTGGGCTGAAGAACGGACAGCAGCGCGCAAAGATGGGACGCCCATTTATCGCTGCCTTTGACAAACGAACGGGAGCATGCCAGTTTATGAACATGCTCAGTTTGAAGAAAGACATGGTGGAGGATGCCGTTCTCAATCCCGACGGTGCATTCATGCTCTTCGACGACGGACTGGCCTATAAGCGTGAACTTGACGATTCCACGGTGACGGTGTCGCCATGGGACGTTAAGGAACACGGGCAACTGAGTGCTATCATCACCCAGCCCGTGTATACCAACTATAATCTCAAGAACATGTTTGACGTCATCGCCTCGGATGGTATCTACTTTCCTGTAATTACGGAAAGCGGCAACATCTTCATGGTTGACAAGGAGCTGAGGATATCTGAGCATTTCCCTGCCTATTCCCTTTATTGGCCGCTATGTACGGTTGGAGACCGGATGTGCATCTATTCGCCCACCAGTCGCAGACAGGATATATGGCTGGTATCTCTTCAAGGTCTTCCCGAGATACAGTTAACCATCCCCATTCGTGGAGTAGGAATTGCAGGAGGAAAATTGTTCTTGAACAACGATGAACGACTGTATTATTTGCCCTTGGATTAGTTCGGTCCAAGGGTTATAGGAGCCATCCGTTCAATCCTGGCAGAACACTATCCTGTCGGCCAATTGCAGGAAATAGTCGTTCGACCAGATGTCGAGTTCGCGGGGATTGTCCACAAAGCCCTTCACGTCCTCCTTCACCTTTTCAATATCAGTCGTAGCCAGTTTCTCACGAAGCAGCGTCATAAATGTGTCCTTGTCCACCTCAGCCCCACTAAACTCATGGATACGTTCTTGCAAATGCTTGAAATCGAGAGGCACTTGCCAACGGACATACCACTCGAAATCATACCAATCGCGTCCCTTTACCCGGCGCTGCCAGGCACGATAGACCAGCGCATGCATCTTGCCAGCATAGAGGCTGGGAAGGGTAAAGCAACGTGTCATAAACGAATAAGGCTGCTGCATCGCCAGTTCTTCGGTATCGAATGCCAGAGGAGGATCGGTGTCAAGTTCTATCTTCACCTTAATATTCTTTTTAGTCTGGAACTTGATGTCGTAGGCCTCTGTGTTCTCTTTTAGGAAAGCAGATTCCACCCGACCGAAGATTTTCTTGTCCTTCTTTACGATATCTACGTCGTGACCTACAGAACGGAACTCTTCGATAATTGGGGTGAAATAGTTTTCAATATGAATATCGTCGCGTTTCTCAATCAATGAAAAGTCCATGTCTTCAGAGTATCGGGGCAAATCGTGAAACAGCCTAAGACAAGTACCTCCATAGAAGGCTGCATGTCGAAAGAAGCCTCCCCGATGCAACCCTGCCAGTGCAATTCGCTGCATCACTTCTTGCTCAATATTAGGCGTGGCGGTTGTACCTCGCTTCTCGGCAAACACGGCCACCATTCTGTCGTACATCGTCATTGCTTTACTCTGCTGATAATCTTGATTAGGTTATTAAATATCTTCTTCTTGGGGCCAATCGCGGCGCAGGCTTCGATAATGCCAATATCGAATGAGGAAAACTCGTCCACATCAAAGCGGATATCCTCTTCGAGATACTGCCATAAAGTCCTAACAGACTGATATGGAACATACTTATCCCATAGCAGAAAGTCGCACAAAGCTTTTTCCCTGCAAGCCAACAAGAAATTTACCCCATCTTCCTCCACACTTTGAATTCCTATAGAGAAATAGTTGGGCGCCACTTGGTGATAGGTGAAGCGACCTATACTGTTTTCGAACTCCTTGCTACGCTTGATGGTCACCGATGTCATCGTGTAAACCCTCTCAGGGATAAGTCCATACCAACGAAGTGCCCAATGCTCTGACACGTATGAAGGTCCATAAAGGTGGTTGGCACACAGGCAGGCGTTGACAGGTTTACCACTGACCTCGCTGCTTACCACATAGAGATCTCGCTTCAGTCGAATCAACTGCCCATCCTTCTCCAATGCCAAAATCTTTTTGCCTGGAGCTGAAATCCCATCGAAGCATGTCATCAGCGTGCCTGCCCGTACGGGGATATTGCCAAACTGAAGTAGCGGATTCTTCTTCATTCCGGTTGTCTTTTGGTTGCAAAACTAATAAATTCCGCACAGAAAAAGAAGTTTTTCTTCCTTTTCTGTACGAGAATTAATACTTTTTAGGCTTTAAGGGGTATTATGCAACTACTCTTCCCCTTCACTTGCTTAAACAAAAATCTTCAAGAATCTGACACAAATCTTACCTTCGAGCCTTTCACAGCCAAATATTTAACGAAGATAATGATTCAAAGAACCGTTTCGCTGATCACTTGATTTTCAGATGTGTCCTATTGGCTGGCATTGATGCCGGACCATGGTTGGAAGGCGAGAGGAAACGACTGGTAAACTTTTTTGTCGTGTGTCCTGAAGCATCGAAAGGAGGAATATGACTGCCAACGATTTTATAGCGGTTGGTGGGGCAGGACTTAGGCTTCTTCATGTCTGCCCTGTTGATGTCATAGAGCTGGTGACTGGGCTGAACACTCGACTGAATGAACTTGTAGGTGGGGATGTCGGCTCTGAACTGCAGGAAAGCAGGAATCTCCAAGTCACACCTTGCATACACCGTCGGAATACACTCCTGAAACGTCCAGTCATAAAGGAATGTATGGCGGAAACTGCTAATCTTGTATTGGTATTCTATGATGCTGCCCGCTTGGATATCCGGCACAACCACGTGCAGCACCTTATAGTAGTCATTGACACGCTCCCTGACGAAAGAGCCTGCGTTGACAGTACGTTGCTTCACTTTCCCCTTGCTGTTCTTGGTGAAAACCTTGATTTTCAGGTCCGACAATTCATCAGGAGTCATAAACTCATCATCAACCCTGTCATAATAGACAATGTCGATGTTGGCATGCCCGACACCTTCGGGCTTTAGGATCTTGGTACGGAGCTTGAACTCATAGTCAACTATAATCTCGTTCTCGTATGTCTGATTGGTACCGAAATCCGGGTGGTCGTCGGGAAGTGCATCACCGTTATCCTGACCGATGATGAACAACTGATTGGGGAGTTGGTAAGACACGTTCATCGTCTTGCAAAGGACGACAGCATCAGCATCAGGAGCGTCATCCCAGCCCGTAAATTCCCATTCCTCCTTTGACGGTTTGCCAAACTTCTCGTTGGGTAGTTGCGCATTCGCCAGACTTCCGCAGATGAGAAATGCAGCAAGTAAAAACAATTTCCGATATGTATAGTTGTAAATTTTGTTCATCATTGATTTCTTATTTATCACTGAAGAATCTATCCTCTATTCAGCTGAGAACAGGAATTGGCGGGCAAACTCCCAGATAACAATGCCGGCCGTGACGCTGACGTTCATGGAGTGCTTCGTGCCGAACTGGGGAATCTCCAGACAGCCGTCGCTCATATCAATGACTTCCTGATGGACACCCTTCACCTCGTTGCCGAAGATAACAGCAACCCCCTCCAAACCTCCCCGGGGGGAGGATTCTTGCGCTCCCCCTCGGGGGAGTTGGAGGGGGGTCGGGGCCTTCACACTCCCCTCGCACTGCTCCACGCTCCAAACGTAATAGCCATCCTGATGCAACTGCTCCACGGCTTCCTGGGCAGTCTTGAAATAGCGCCAACTGACACTATCCTCTGCACCGAGGGCTGTCTTGTGAATTTCCTGATGGGGCGGACAGGCCGTGATGCCGCACAGATAGATGGCTTCCACGCGGAAGGCATCACAGGTGCGGAACACCGACCCGATGTTATACATCGAGCGCACATCATCGAGAACCACAATCAATGGCATCTTCTTTGCCTCCCGGAATTCCTCTACCGAGATGCGGTTCATCTCTATGGTGCGCAGCTTACGATTCTTCATTCTTCACTTTTCACTCTTCACTCTTCACTTTAAACGCCAGCGCATACATCCTAATCTGCTTCACCATCGCCAGCAGTCCGTTGCTGCGCGTTGGCGAGAGATGGTCTTTCAGTCCGATTTCATCGATGAAATACAGCTCGCTGTCCAGTATCTCCTGCGGCGTATGTCCGCTGAGAACACGGATGAGCAGCGCGATGATACCCTTCACGATGAGCGCATCGCTCTCGGCCGTAATCATCATCTTGCCGTCCACATAGTCGGCCTGCACCCACACGCGGCTCTGGCAGCCTTCGATGAGGTTGCTCTCCGTCTTATACTGTTCGGGCAGCGGTTCCAGCGCATTGCCCAGGTCTATCAGCAGTTGGTATTTATCCATCCAGTCATCAAAGTCGGAAAACTCCTCGATGACCTCGTCTTGCAGTTCATTGATTGTCATAACCTTACTTTTTGGGGGACAAAGTTACAAAAAAAAGTGAAGAGTGAAGAGTGAAGAGTGAAGAATTTTGCAATTATCACTATAGACGGAAAAAAAGAAATGAGCCGCAGGGAAATCTATCCGCTGCGGCTCCTCTCTGGTTTTTAAGGTATTTTATTAATCATCTATTTCCACAACCTGGTTACGTGAATTGAATTTCAGTTCAAGACCATTGGAGAGTTCCACCTCCTTCTTGTTTCCCTTGATGTCAATATGGCAAATGTATGCACCGGGGAAGTTTGTATTGACGTATGCCTGGATAGCTTCAGGAATGAACGCCTGGGGAACGGCCTGCATGTTCATGTCCACTTCTTTCCACTGACCATTTTTGTGGAACTCAATCTTGGTGGCATCGTTGAACACTACTTCATAGCTTCTATCGAAACCGGTATCCAACTTGGTGTAGGCAACCTTCTTGCCGTTGAAATGGTTGTTAACGGTCTGTTGTGCTTCAACGGGCAACTGTGAGAACTGGATAAGTCTGTCATTATCGGCAAACGTTACAGACTGAATACAGAACACGCTCATCAAAATCATTACTAACTTTTTCATAATCTTTTGTTTTTAAATTGTTAATATTTATGTTTATTTTATTTGTTGAAAAACTATTTGTTGTTTTCTGATTGCAAAGATAGAGGGAATTACTACCACTTGTATCAAAAAAGCCCTGTTTTCTGTTGAGTTTGTTGCGACAACAGCCTGTATTTGCGACAAATAGGCGGAAAGTTGCCCTATTTGTCGCAAATACGCTGATTATTTAGAAAAAAAGAATGATTTATTAATCCGTTATAGCTTACTCTTCTCGTGTGAAGTAAGCATTCAGTTCGGTGGTGGCCGAACCGTCGTGGTTGGGCAGGTCCTTAATCACCTTACCTTTCTCCAACAAGAGAATGCGGGTGGAGATGTCGGCAATGAAATTCAGGTTGTGACTGGAAATCAGCACCGTGGTTCCCAATTCCTGGTTCATCTTCTGAATCAGTTTCGAGATGATGATCTGCGACGACGGGTCGAGATAGTTGAAAGGCTCGTCGAGCAGCAGCACCTTGGGGTTGATGAACATCGCGCCGATGATGCCTATCTTCTGGCGGTTGCCCTCCGAGAAATCCTTCAGGAACTTGCGCGTGCCGAGAATCTCGCCGTTCATCAGCGGGGCATAGTCCTCCAGGCGCTGTTTCAGCGTCTCTTCGGGAATATCGTAGAGCTTGGCGATAAATGTGAAATACTCCTCCGGCGTGTAGAAATCGATAAGGAAATGCTTGTCGATGAACGAGCCCGTGTAGGTCTTCCACGTCTCACTCTCCGCCACGTTCTGGTCGCCCGAGAGTACGCGCCCCTGGCTGGCCTCGATGACGTCGAGCATCAGTCGGAGCAAAGTAGTCTTGCCGGCTCCGTTGTTACCAACCAGTCCGATGAGCTCGCCCGAACCGATGGTCAGCTCGGGAATGTCCAATACGGTGTTCTGTCCGTAAGTCTTCTGCAGTTGTTCTATTTTCAGTTCCATGTTATATGGTTTCAGGTTTCAAGTTACAAGTTAGGGTTAGGGTTAACGTTATCGTTATCGTTGAATCACTCCATATATTTCTCAAATCGCTTATACCTGCGGCGGCGGTATGCCTCGGCCAGGCGATGGAGCACCCAGCGGTGTACGGCAAAGCCCAGCAGTCCCAGACAGCAGAACAGGATGCACGTGCGGGTGACACCCATCAGCCAGCCTCCCACTCCGGCAATGAGGAAAGGAATGAAGAGCAGCAGTCCGTAGATGTTGACACCCTTGTTGGCCCCCTGATAGTTGAAGAAAGCCGACGAGAACAGGTCGATTCGGGTGCTCACCAGACAGGTGGGCATCATCATCAGGTTGCCCATACCAGCCGAGAACACCCAGCAGGCCAGGATGATAAACGGATCCAGATTCGACAGCCAGATGGCCGGCACCACGAGCAGCGAGCACATCAGGTTGATAAACGCATAAAACTTATACTTGTTGCGCAGCATGGTCTCAATGGAAAGAGGTTTCGTCCAAAGGCCCTGGAAAAAGTTGGCCTCAACGCCGAACACCCACTGCCCCAGACAGGCCGACCCCATGAAAATCACCATCAGGGGCGGAATGAAGCAGAACGAGGCGTCATCCATCATGTTGGAAAAATAAAGCTGCGGCAGGAAACACAGGGGCAGCACGATGAGCATGGTGCGCAAACGCTTGGAACGCAACACGCTGACATACTCCATCGAGAAGAGCGACACCTCGCCCAGGTTGTGCACTCTCGACGTGCGTGCCTGATGCTCATCGTAGCGCACCAGGTGGGAGAAATATATATATAAGGTGAAGATGCCTACTAGCGTCAGCAGCGTCATCACAGCCATCAGCAGCACCGACGGCCAGTTCAGGATGTTGATGCTAAACACCATGGCAAAAACAATGTAGAAGAACAGGGCCAGAAACAGCGGCAACTTGAGTTCCCACCCGCTCGACTTTCGCAGGCACGCCATCAGCATCGAGTTCATCGCCGACATCACAAAGGCCATCAGTATGGCCATCAACGCTTCGGCAACCGAGGCTATCAAGAAGGCGAAGAAACCTACGATGAGGGCCATCATCAGATTCCACCCCACGGCAAAGCACGACAGCACGATGAAGCGGTTCCAGTCGCGCCCGCTCACCGGTTTCGTCTTCAGGAAGTCGTCCATCAGCACCGCGTCGTGCATGAACATAAACTTAAAGAACAGGTCGCTGATGAGCAGCGATGCAGAAACGATAATCAGCACACTGCCCATGTTCACCTGTCCCTTCAGGTCGGCCAACTGCTCGCTCATATTCAGATACACGATGCCACCGACGAGCATAAACAGGAAAGCGAAATAGGCTCCCACGAACACATCGGCCCAGCGGAACGAGCGGCGCTTCTGCGTCCACCACAGCTGGAGCAACATTTTCAGGCGCGAAGGAGCGGCTGTTGATGAGTAATTTGGTTTCTCAGACATACTACATATATTCTACGGTGCAAAGATACGATAAAGAAAGAGAAAAAACAAATAAATTCCGTTTTTATCTAAATATTGTATCTTCATTACCAAAGTTTATTATAAAGAATTGGGTGCTCCCGCTGAAGAGAACACCCAATTGCATTTTGCTATCTGATGAAGACGAACTACTTCATCACCTTCTTGCCGCTCCGAATCACAATACCCTTATATTGGGCATTCACTTTCTGGCCGGCCAGATTGTAGGTCGCTGAGTTCGGCTGCTCATCGGCCTTCACGCTGCTGACGCCGTCCACTTCTTTTTCCTCGATGGTCAGTGTGCCCTGCCCATAAGTCAAGGCATAGTTCTGCGCCTCGCCGCCACTCACCGTAATAGGATAGGTACCTGCGGGCGATGATTGCGTGGCCGTGGTCTTTGCCACGGGTTTCGTAGTGAATGCCGTTGCTTCCGTGTCGCTATTGCGGAATCCGCTATAGGTCAGCGTAAATGCCGGGATGGCATCGCCCTCGGTAATCGTCTCGTTCTTCACGCCAACCGTCAGCGGAGCCTTCGTAATGGTCAGCGTACCGGCAACGTAGGTTGTCTTGGTGTTTGTCACACTGCCAACGCCCACGTTGATGGGATAGGTGCCAACAGCCGAAGTCTTGGTTGCAGTGGTTGTAAGGCTCGGAGTTCCTTCAAGAGCAGCTCCCTCTGTTTTGTAGGTCAGATCCGGAATTTCATCACCATAGACCATAGTCAAGTTGTTGGCAATGATGGTGATGGGCTGCTCTGCTTCTTTCACTGTGATGAGAAAGTCAGTAAATGGACACGTTTGGCTGATGGCTTCAACAGTAGCTATGTGTATGGTATTGAGGTTTCCTCTAAAGTTTCCCAATTGTTCTCCCATTGTGATGGGCAGTCGCAATAATGTACCATTGCCAACAAGTCCCAAATCCGTGTGATAGAGCACGAAGAGCTGTGCGCCATGTTCTAAAGTCTGAACTGACAACGTGTGACCGCTGACGGCCTCACCCTTCGTGATGGTACTTTTATCGAGTGTAAAACCCTTTGGCAGCACGAGGTTAAACTGCAGAGCAGTTACGTTGCTCATGCCGCTGGCAGTGATTACCAACTCAGCCTGCTCACCCGCCTTCGCTTCAATTGGAGCAACGTTGAGCGTCTGGGCCATTGCGCTGCCGGCTATCGCCACTAGCGCAATTATGGTTTGTAGTATTCTTTGTTTCATCATATCTCCTCTTTATGCTTCGCCAATAATTTGTGAACTTAGTTACCTGATTCACAATTCTCGGCGAATTCTTTATTAACTATGCTGTTGCAAGATAACTGATTAACTCACCAGTTGTATTAATGACCTTTTGCTCTTCACCCATTGTTGTGGTTGCACCGTTCCAGTCGATTTCAACAGCATTGATTGACTTTGTTATTTCATCACCTGGTATTGATGTATCAAATTTACCTGTTCCATCATCATTTGCCATAATACTATATTTACCAGCAGCAAAAAACATATTATCAGCATTAACTTTTGTAAAATTAATATTATTTTGTGTAATTGTAGCCATATTTTATATTATATGAATTATTTTTTTGTAAATCTAAATGTACCTCTTGATGCAGTAAATCCACCATACCAAAAAATCTGATAGGTTACATCATTAAATTGTTTAGTTCCTTGTGCACTTACTGATGTATCTAAAGTTGTCATATCAGAAGTTACAGGTTTTAATGTTTCTGGTGTTGTTGTTGGTACAGCTACATACCAATATTTTGAAGAATCGCCACCTTTAATTAATTGTGTAATAGTTGATGGAACAGTTGTTCCTAGTTCATACCAACCACCACCTTCTGTAGTACTTGTAACAATTGGTGAAATCTCAGTCATTGTTGAAGGATCTGTCTGACCAACATACCAATAATATTTTGTTTCCCCAACCGTGCCACCACCATTTTTCATGATTTCAATGACGGCCACGATGTCGGCTACATCTACTTTGCCATCACCATTCACATCGCCCTTCAGCGGTGTTTCACTCTGTGCATACGTGCATACACTCATCAGCAGCATTGCTGCCATCAGAAATAGTTTCTTTGTTTTCATAATTTTTTTGTTTATTTGATTAGTATTCTTACATTCCCAAATATGTGGATGTTTTATCTCTGTCAGGAATCAATCCTCTTGGTCCAGGCGCAAGATAGTCTTTCATGACACAAAAGAAATCTTCAATAAGATTGTTGGGTAAGGCCTGAAGATCTCCAATGCCTGTGACCGCCAAAGCTTCTGGGTATGAGAAAAACGTCGTTAATTCTTCCGTAGGGCTGAGTTTTCTTCCATTTAACAGAATCTTTGCCCCTTCCATGGCACCACTATTTAGATAAAGATACTTCCTTGGATAAATGGGGGTGTTAAATAAATGACCAATACGTAATGATACATCATACACTGTTAATGGTCCTACTTGAGGAATACTACCTATAATGCTATTAACGCTGTAGCGCAAATCTTCAAAATTGGTAAATTTTGTTGCGAGAATGGTTAGAAGATGGGATTCTATTACGCTAATGGTAGTTGATTTGGAGCTTCTTAATATGCGATGTTGGTGAGGTCCAATAACACATGCTTTAGATAAATCATGTAGAGTAGCTGGTGTAGGCGATGCTTTGTAAGCCTTATAAAGATTCATGACGTTTTCTAACTCATCAAGATGCCTCTTGCACAAAAGGCAACGATAACATTTTACTGCTTCACTAAAAGTCATAATCGGATATTTTAAGTTTTTGAAATTTAAGGTAATGTCTTTCGGAAAAACACACAAAAAGAAAACGTGGACAACTTACTGCGTCTACGTCTTTCGAGGTATTGGGGATAACCTAAACTGCTTAAACGAGTAAATGTCCACGCCGAACGGCGTGAACGATCTACTTCAGTCCTTGCAGTTTTCTTTAATTCCCCAATTATCGAAAGACAAGAATCAAAAGTGGATGTTCATCCTATATGTCCATTATATTATCTTAGCCCATAGGCATTTCTGTTTTTAAAAGGTTCAACATGATTTGATTTGGCCACAAAGATATATATTAAAAACGATGTTTGCAAATTATTGGGAAGGAAATTGCGATACTGCCACAAAACACCATTCGCCATAGAAGAGACGGGCACCTGATTATTTCCAACTGAATGTGGATTTTCAATAATTCAATCTGTAATTGTATTCTTTTGATATGAACGAATGGTTATTTGAAAAGATTGGTTTATTGAGGGTACAAACTAATTTAGTTTGTGCATCAAAAACCTATTAATTGGCATGCAAATAATCATTAATTGACGAACAAACTAAATTAGTTTGTTGTCTAAGTGTTGATTCCTCCATACGCGAAAAAAGATTTTTACCCACTATACCTACTACTTTTGCTTTAAAGTGTTGTGTATTAGTCGGTTATCGGTAGTAGAAAGGGGCGTTTATCCTACTACCTTCCTACTACCGAACCCCCTATTTTGGACCGAAAATCGCAAAAGAAACCGATTTGGACCCTTTATTGCGAATGCGTTTACAAGTGATACTCATTTTTTGAGATATTACAGACCCCACCCTTACCCCTCCCCTTGAGGGGCGGGGAGTACATTGCCAAAAACTATGTGTCTTTGTGTTTTATAATAAAGCCACCAAGAATTACAGCTATTACGAAAATATCTTTCAATTATAATATCGATTTTGAAAATTTGTTTTTATTTATCAAAAAAACAATGGCAATTCGTTTTTTTTCTTTAAATTTGCAAGCAAAACAGGTTGGATATATAACCATTATTCATTATGAAAGAAAAGAACTACGTGTTAGGTTTACTGACAATAATTATTGTGGCAACGACTTGTGTGGGGGTATCATCATGCGGAAATGATGATAGCGATGATAAGAGGGAAACCAAGCTCGCCTGTCCCGACGGTAACCATCCGCACATGATAGACCTAGGGCTGCCCTCCGGCACGAAGTGGGCATGCTGTAATGTGGGAGCCGACAAGCCCGAAGCCTTCGGCGACTACTATGCCTGGGGCGAGTCGGAGACGAAAACGACATATAGCTGGGCCACTTACATGCACTGCGACGGAGCGGAACATACTTGCCACAACCTCGGCAGCGACATTGCCGGCACTCTGTATGACGTGGCCCATGTGAAGTGGGGTGGTTCGTGGGTATTGCCGTCGAAAGAGCAACAAGACGAATTGAGAAACAACTGCACCTACGAATGGACAACGGTGAACGGTGTCGATGGAGGAAAGTTTACCAGTAAAATCAATGGAGTGAGCATTTTCTTGCCTTCGGCTGGCCACCATTACGACTCCGCCCTCAGCAATGCCGGCTCAAGCGGCTTCTATTGGTCTTCAACGCAATACCCATCGTACGCAGACAATGCCCATTTCCTCTACTTCGAATCGGGTAAGGCCGACAAGGGCCACGGCAGCCGCGGCTACGGTCAGAGCGTACGCGCAGTTGTCAGGAAATAATCCCCTCCAAGACCCACCCCCTACCCCTCCCTAAATGGAGGGAAGTGAATAGCAAATTCGGCTGCTGTGAGTAGGATTTGCTTCTCTATTTGCGATAAAAAAGCAGGAACAAATAGTTATCGCGAGAAGGATCTTGGGGAATCTCATCCCATTCCATCTTGTTTTCTGAAAAACTAACAATCTTGTACACGAAGACTATCTGTTCACCATTTCCCTCTGTTTCTTTATAAGTCAAGGTGACACGATTTCCATTTACATCGTAGCTGAAAGATTTTTTGTCATAGGGGCCAATGCCTGTTCCGTCGGGCTTGAAAGTGAAGTCCCACATGTCTGCCGTGTCTGCATATTTGGGATTTTTACTATGATGGCTCGCCATCCAATGTCCAACAATCGATACATCATTGTCATCACTGGAACAACCAACTATTATCATCATGCCCAACAGAGCAACCATAACCTTTTTTAAAACCTTGGGTATCATATCAGGACAATTATTGTTGTTATTGCTAATGTCAATCTTTAAACATAGAAAGAAGGATAATCTTGCATGGAATAATCTTAAAAAAAATTAAAGCGTAATAGCCAATAATTCTGAATACTGACCCCACCCCTAGCCCCTCCCCTTGAGGGGCGGGGAGTTTAAATTGAAGAAAGAAATTATGTGAATTACGTGAATTTCTGTTCTTTTTCGTGATGACGGAAGTGAAACTTAGGCCGTCACCTAAATAATTCGGAATGTGTCCCCAATCGTATTAGTTCGATTATGTCATTTTCCTCATCGACCCATAAAAGCAGGAAGTCACCTTGAACATGACATTCCATACATCCCTTGTATTTTCCCAATAGTCTATGAGGCTTATAAAAAGCAGGAATAGGCAATTCATCCCTCAGGAGTTCTAACAGCCCTCTGAGAGCTGTCAACTTTTGAGGATTGTTCTTATACCGTTTAAGATCTTTTCTATACTGAGTAGAAGTCTTAAATGCTTTCATTATTCTTCGCTAAGAATATCATTAAACATTTCATCTATGCCAGTATATACTTTGTCGGGATTCTTGCCCGACATAACCTCCTCTATAGCAGCCTTGGTCTCGTCGTTGGGTTCGTTGTACACAACGTCGAGCAACACACTTTCCACATAATTGTTCAGCGTGCGGTTTTCTCGTGCTGCATTTCGCCTTAATCCCTCCAGAAGATCAGCTCTTAAACGGAACGATGCGGGTTTTCTAATTATTGAAGTCGCCATACTTTGTATATTAATTGTATTACATTCGATTGCAAAAGTAATTCAATTGTATGACATTTCCAAACATCCTAGCCGTTTTTTTCCTTATATCCTATAATTCTCGTTCATGAAGCCGATGTCGTTGGCCAGATGGAAGGCAATCTTTTTCCGGCAGGTGCGATGGATGAAAACGCAGAAGGCAAAAAACAGGAACATGCTGAGACCGCCCCAGAAAGGCAGGAGCAGCGTGTTGAAAACGGCATGGACGAGAATGGGGATAAGCAGCACAAAGACTAGATTGCGATGCGTGCGGCTGACAAAGCGATAGAGCGAATAGTAATAGCCCATCAGCACGGCATAGGCCGAATGACCAAGCACCGAGAGGATGGAACGCAAGACGGGCAGCACCTCCCACTCGGGCTGGCTGAAAAGATAGAAAATATCCTCAACGGCCGCAAAGCCCAGTCCTACACAAGCGGCATAGATGATGCCGTCGTAATGCTCGTCGAAATAGCGGTTGCGGAACACCACCAGGAAGAAAGCCACGAACTTGAACACCTCTTCGAGAACAGCATCCAGACAAAAAGTATCCACAACCGACTCGAACAGACTGACCGGCACTCCCGCGGGACTGAAAAGCACGCTGCTGAGGATGCCCTTAAGATAGACAACCGGCAGGCAGACGAGTGCTCCAAGGACCACCGACCCAATCAGCCACACGGCGGGCTCACGCTTGGAGTCGATATACCAAAGATAGTATCCAAGCAACAAGGCGGGCAATACGGCTACGATGATGATAAGGAAGAGCCTACCCCCACCCCCTTCCAAAGGAAGGGCAGCAAGAAGGGAGATGAGTGATGAGAGCATAGTAATCATATTTTCACTCCTCAACTAATTTGAACAACTTATCGCTCTCACGGACTTTCTCGGGCACGGCTATCGAGACGCGCATGCCCTGACGGGCCTCGGGAATCGGACCGTTGTTGCCGTGGATTTCGGTGGGCGTGACATAGAGAACTCCCGTGGTGGGACCGGTAATCAAGAGTTTGTCGCCGGGCTTGAAGGTGGCGGCCTCTATCTGGAACTCAGCCACGCCGATTTTCGAGAAATACTTGCGACCCTTGCCCACATAGACTTTGCGCTCGGTGGCGTTCGAGCCGTAGTTGCTGTTCCATTCGCCCAACAGCTGTCCCTGATAGTAACCATCCCAGAAACCACGGTTGAAGACGCGGGCCAGTTCGGTGTCCCAATGGTCTTTCTTCTCCTCGGTGAACGTGCCGTCGAGCACGCTCTGAATAGCTTCCTTGTAGGTCTTCACCACGGTATAGACGTATTCTGGTCCGCGGGCGCGCCCCTCAATCTTGAACACGCGCACGCCGCTCTTCATCATGCGGTCGATGAAGCGCACGGTCTTCAGGTCCTTTGGACTCATGATATACTTGTTGTCAATCTCAAGCTGGGTGCCCGTCTCGCGGTCGGTGACGATATACGAGCGACGGCATATCTGCATGCAGGCGCCGCGGTTGGCCGAGCGGCCCGTGTTGTCGAGACTCATGTAGCACTTGCCCGAGATGGCCATGCAGAGCGCTCCGTGGCAGAACATCTCGATACGAATCTGCTCGCCCGAGGGTCCGCAGATGTGCTGCTCCTCTATCTGCCGGTAAATCTCGGCCACCTGGTCGAGGTTCAGCTCGCGGGCCAGCACCACCACATCGGCAAACTGCGCATAGAACTTCAGCGCCTCGATGTTCGAGATGTTGAGTTGCGTGGAGAGATGCACCTCCTGCCCTATCTGCCGGCAATAGGTCATCACGGCCACGTCGGAGGCAATCACCGCCGAGATGCCCGCCTCGTGGGCGGCATCGCAAAACGTGCGCATGGTGGGAATGTCCTCGCCGTAGATGATGGTGTTCACCGTCAGGTAGGTCTTCACGCCCTTTTCGTTGCAGGTGGCAGCAATCTCGCGCAGGTCGTCGATGGTGAAATGGTTGGCCGAATGCGAGCGCATATTCAGCTGTCCGATGCCGAAATACACGCTGTCGGCCCCGGCCTGCAAGGCCGCTGCCAACGACTCTCTCGACCCCACCGGGGCCATAATCTCAAAATCCTTTATCGTTGCCATAAATATTTATTTTTGCGGGTGGGGATTCTGCGGTGCGACCGCAGAACACCTGACGCCCTTTTCCCCTCCCCCTTGGGAGGGGTTAGGGGTGGGCTTCTACTTCTTGAAAGGCTTCAGGCCTTTTACGGCCTCGGCAGCTGTGATGCGCTTGCCGCCATTGTCGAGGTCGATGAGCACATAGCGGTTGTTGCCCATGCCCATTTCCTTCATATACGACAGCTGGCGCAGTCCGTGACGGCTCTCGATGCGCTCCAGCATGGCGCGATGTTCCTCGGCCGTCATGGCATAGATGAGGTCGATGCAGGCCTGGTCGATGGCCAGGATGTCGGTAGAAGAGAGGATACCCACGTCGGGCGTCACCACGGGCTGGGCAGCCACTCCCTCACAGTCGCACGACACCGACATATTGCGCATCACGTTGACATAGCACACGCGGCCGCCGAAATAGTCGATGGTGGCCTTGGTGGATTCGGTCATGCGCTCCATGAACTCTTCCTTGGCAATATCCCACTGGTTGGGCTGTCCCGGCGTGGTGTGAATCCATGCCTTGCCGATGCGTCCGTCGGCACAGCCGATGCCGATATTCTTGTTAGAACCGCCGAAGCCGCCCTGGGTGTGACCTTTGAAATGGGTGAGCGCCAGCATGGCGTCGTAGTTGGTGAGATGACTGCCCACCGACATTTTCTTGAACCATTTTCCGCCTTCCACGGGCAGCGTGGTGGTGCCCTGCTCGTCGATGATATCCACAGGACAGAACGTCCAGCCGTTCACCTGCAGCGTCTGGCGGTGCTTCGGCGTGGTGTAGCGGTCGCCCTCATAGTAGGTGTTTGTCTCGATGATGTTTGCCCCGGGCAGGTCTTTCTCCATCAGCGCCTTCACCCATTCGCGCGGGATGATGTTCGGACCGTTCTTTTCGCCGGTATGCAGTTTCACGGCCACGTGGCCGGCCATCTTCTCGTTCACCTGCTCGTAGGCCTTGATGAGTCCTTCGGCCGAGAGACTGCGGGTGAAATACACCACCGACTCGTTGCCGGTGCGCTGCTCGTAGGGCACATACTTGTTTCCGTCGGTGCCAGCCGCCGGCTTTTGTGGCTGGGCTGTCATGACACCGCTGATAAAAAAGCTGAATAAAATGATGACAACATTTCTTTTCATATTGTGGGGTAGATTTTTAAGTTTGCTGCAAAGATACAATAATTATTTGATTTGCAGCGCTAATTCTGAAAATATTTCACTGGGCAACGGCTACTCGCCTACCGACTGGCGATACGCGAGCAGCTTGTTCTGGTAGTCGGCCAGCGCGTCGATATGCCGGTCGAGTGCCTGCTGGTAGAGCAGCTGTGCTTCGAGCAGGTCCGACATTTTCGAGACTCCGGCCTTGTAGTAGTCGCGGTTCAGCCGCAGGTTCTCTTCGGCCTGCTCGATGCTGCGCTTGGCAATGTCAATCTGCTGGCGGGCCTCGGTGAGGTTGTTCCATGCGTTCTGCGCGCGGATGTGCAACAATTCCGACTTGTCGCGCTGCTCGTCGATGGCTTGCTGGTATTCAATCTTCTTGCGCTTGATGGTCTGCGAACCGCCCCACCAGTCGCTGATGGGCACGCTGACCGTGGCAAACACCATGGCAAAGGCACGGTCGTTTTCCATCAGGTTGTGGTAGTTGTAGCCAGCCCCGACGGCGACAGACGGGAGATTTTGGCCCACGGCAACCTTGCGCTGCAAGTCGGCAGCCTCCACCTGTTTCTGCAGCAGCTGGTATTCGGGCAGGCGGGTCTCCTGGAAATTCATCGTGCCGGGTTCGGTGTTGGGTTTCACAGACAAGTCAGACTGGCCAATCGTGAAGTCAGCACTTTCGAGTCCGCAGTACTGCGCCAGCAGCTGCTTCACGATGCTGATGCTGTTGCTCAGCTTCAGTTTCTGACTCTCGGTGTCGTTCTGCCGCAGCTTCACCTGCAGCAGGTCGTTGCGCATGGCAACTCCGGCACGCACTGCCACGTCGACATCCTTGTGGATATCAGCCAGCAGTCGTTCCACGGCGGCCAGTGTGTTCAACTTCTCCTGCAGCGACACCAATTGCCAGAAATACTGTACGGTGGTCTTTTCCACCTCGTTTTCCGACAGCTGCAGCTGCAGCGCGGCAGCCTCCTCGCCCACTTTCGCCAGTTTGTTGCCGTTGACAATCTGACCTCCGGCGAAGACGGGCTGCACGGCAGAGATGCCCGCAATGGTTCCGTTCTTCATCATCGACATGCTGATGGGACTGCCCAGTCCGGCCAGAGCCTCAGCGGGAAGCGAGGCAGCCAGCGCAGCCCCCATCTCGGGCGAAATCATCTCGCTGGGATTGACGTCCATCTTTGCCATGCCCTTATTGGCATTGAACCATGCGCCCGTACCGCTGACGTTCGGAAAATACTTCGTGAACGCCTCTTTGCGCTGCAGCTGTGCCGCATCGATATTGCGCCGCGCGTTGCGCACCGCAATATTGTTCTGGAGGGCCAGGGTCTTCAACTGCTCCAAAGACAAAGTTGTCTGGGCTGCCATGAAATTACAGCATGCAGAGCAAAGGATGAGGAATATTATTCTTTTCATTCTTTCAATGTATTTCTTCGTTTTCTATTTCAAATTCACTTTCCAATACACCACGGGGAGCATGGTGACCACCAGGATGAGGGAACCTATGCCACCGGCAAAGATGGTGACACCCACGGGCATCCAGAACGACGACTGCGCGATAATCATCGGCACCACACCGACGGCCGTGGTGGCAGTGGTCAGGAAGATAGGCACCATGCGACGGCGGCCTGCCTCATAGGCCGACTGCTTCACAGCTTCGTTGTAGGCCTTGCGGTCGGTTTTCCAGTCGCCGTGCTCCGCCACATATTTCTTCACCAGGTCGTTGGCATGCTCGAAGATGAGAATCTCGTTACGCATGATCATTCCCATCAGCGTGATCAGGCCGAAGATGGAGGTCAGGCCGAGGGCGCGGTTCATCAGTCCCAGACCGATGAGCGAACCGGGAATCATCAGTGCGAGAGCAACCATGCAGACCAGTGTGATGCCGTATTTCTTGAAGTTGAACAGCAGGAAGAAGAACACGATAATCTCTGCAATCACGATGCCGCCGATAATCTGGGGCATGGCCTCGTCGCCGTATTCTATCTCGCCGCCCACCTCGCTGCGCACGCCCTGCGGCAGCTCAATCTCGTTCTGCATGATATCGACAATCTTTTTCTCGACGGGAGCGGTGAATACTCCCTGCGCAAACTGTGCCGTCACAGTGATGCAACGCTCGCCTCCGCGGTGCACGATGCGGCTCTCGCTCCACTGCGGACTCACGTCGGCAATCTGTCGCAAGGGGATGGTACTGTTGGTACCGTCGAGAGCCGACGAGGCCATCGTCATGGGCGACGAGATGCCCAGGTTGGCTATGGTGGAGAACGTCATGTCGCTGTCGTCCTTCACGATGACGGGCAGCTCGTAGTCGCCCGCACTCATGCGCTGCCGTTCCCAAATCTGTCCCACGCGCAGTTCACTGGTGGTGGCACTCAGCGACAGCTGGGCCGAGCTACGCGTGATGCCCAGCTGGGCCGAGGTCACAGGGTCGAGCACCACGTTGATGATGGGCGAAGGCTGCAGATAGTCGGTATGCACCCATTCCAGTTCGGGCATCTGCCGCATGCGATCCATCAGCCGTTCGGCCACGACGTGCAGCGAATCAAGGTTTTCGCCATAGAATCGGTACTCCAGCTCGTTCACCTCCAGATAGTCGAGCCGCTTGAACTTCACATAGGCATTAGGGAACGCCTCGCTGAAGCGCGGCTGATAGTCGGCCAGCAGTTTCAGCGTGGCCTTGTCCGACTTGGTGTTAACGATAAACTGGGCATAGTTGCTGCCGGCCATCTGCGGGGCATAGGCATCCATGAAGCGCGGCGACGAACATCCTATGAAACTGGTGATGCCCGTGATGCGCTCGTCTTTCTGCAACACACGGCGCACCGAGTCGGCAATCAGCTCAGTTTCCTTCATGCCCTTTCCCTCGGGCAGGAAGATTTCCACGGCAAACTGGTCGCGGTCGGCATAGGGGAACAGTCGGATTTTCAGCGTCGGGATAATAAGCGACGAAAGCAGGATGAGCACCAGTCCGATGACCATCGTCAGCCACGGATGGCGGAAGGTCTGCCCGAGTACCTTATTATATGTAGTCTGCACCCATTTCGTGATAGCATTGCCGCCTGTGGTCACCTTGCCCGGCCTGATGATGCGCACCTCCAAAAACGGAATGACCGTTACCGCCAGCAGCAGCGACACCATCAGGTTGATGGTAATCGTCCAGGGGAAGTCTACCAGACAGTCGTGGAAAACACCTTTCATAGTCCACAGGAAGGGGAAGAAGATGGCACAGATGCAGATAGTGGCCAGCATCATCGGCATGAAATACTGTCGTGCCGAAGCCACTGCGGCCTCGTTCGGTTCGTAGCCCTTGCCCAGATATTCCAGGTAGCCGTCGATCACAACGATGGCATTGTCAACAATCATTCCAAGCACCACTATCAGGGCGGCCAGCGTGACGATGTTCAGTTCGATGCCGGCAATATACATGATAGCCACCGAGACAAACGTGCTCAGCGGGATGGTGATGGCCGCCACGATGGCCGAGCGCAGGGGGAAGAGTATCATCATGACGAGGATGATGACCACCATCGAAATGAGCAGGTCGCGCAGGAAGTCGCTGACGCTCATGCTGACCACCTTCGGCTTGTCGGCAATGCGGGTGACGTTCACATCGTCGGGCAGCTCGTTCTGCCGGAAGTCGTCGAGCACGCGGTCCACCTCCTTGCCATAGAGTACCACGTTGTTGCCGGGTGTCATCTCCATCGACAGCAGCACACAGGGATGACCATTCTGCTCGATTCGGCTGGCCAGCGGGTCGTACTCGCGCTCTACGCGTGCCACATCCCTGACGCGCACCAGTTTACCCGAGGCCGGGTCGGAAAAGATGATCTGGTTGGCAATCTCCTCCTCGCTTTGCTCCATGGCCTCCACATGGATGGGGATATGCTGGTCGCGATCACTGATGCTGCCGCTCATCGTCGTGATGCCCTGCAACTGCAAGGCGGAGAAGAGCATCTGCTGACCGATACCGTAGGCCTGCAGCCGCTGGCGGTCGACATAGAGCGAGATCTGCTCTTTCTGTTCGCCGTAGAGCTTGACATTGGCCACCGACGGGATGCGGCGCAGACGGTCGCTCAGTTCGTCGCTGTAGAGTTTCAGTTCGCGGTAGCTGCGCTGGTCGCTCTCGATGGCGATGAGCAGCGCACTGGTGTTGCCGAACTCGTCGTTCACCACTATGGCGAGCACGCCGCCGGGCAGCTGTGCCTTGAAACTGTTCAGTCCGTGCTTGATTTTCGACCACACCTCGTCTTTGTTGTTCACTTCATCGTTCAGTCTCACCATCACGATGCACATGCCGTTCTGCGACGTTGTGGTGGTCTTCGCGCGGTTTACCTCACCATAGGTGAACAGGTAACGCTCCAGCGGACGGGCCACCTGCTGCTCCACCTCCTCACTGGTGGCACCGGGATAGACCGCCACCACCACACCCTGACGGATGGTGGCATGCGGAAACTCGTCCTTGGGCATGATATACATGCCGTAGATGCCCAGCACGAACAAGATGCCGATGATGAGCAGCGATATAGAGTAGTGCTCCAAAGGCCAGCGGAGCCATGACATTTTATCTTTCATCTTTTCTGATTTTTTTCCGTTGTGGCGGCATGCCGATATGACGGTATGCCGTCATGACGACATTAATAGACAACCTTCGTTCCTTCGCTCAGTTTCTGGTAGCCCTCGGTGACCACGCGCTCGTTCTCGCCCACGCCCGAGGTCACGCTGACGCGGTTGCCCTGCGTCTCGCCGATGGTGACCGGCGTGCGATGTGCAGCGTTGTTCTTGTCAACCGTCCACACAAACAGACTGCCGTCGGCCTTCTTCTGAATGGCCGTGACGGGCAAGGTGGGCAGCACGCCCATGGCATGCGATGACACTCCGGCAAACTGCACGTTGGCCACCATGCCCGGCAGCAGCTTGCGCCCGCTGTTGGCCACGTTGATACGTATGTCGTAGGTATGTGTCAGCGCGTCGGCCTGCACACCCTTCTCTATCCTTCCGCCTACAAAACTGCTGTTGATGGCCTCCACCCTGATTACGGATGAGGTGTTGGCGCTGATACTTCCTATCTCGGCTTCGGGAATGGCCACACGCACCTTCACCCGGCTCACGTCGAGTATCGTCACCACGGCCTGCGAGGGCATGGCCGTCTCGCCGGCGCCTACCTGCTTACGGCCGATGATTCCGCTGACGGGAGCCACCAGCCGGCAGTCGCGCAGGTTCTTGCGGGCCACCTCCAATTGTGACTTGGCCTGTGCCACCTTGCTCTGCACTTCCACCCACTGCACCTCGGGCAGCGAACCGTTATCGTGCAGCATGGCATAGCGCTTCAGGGCGTCGTCGGCCTGTGCCATCTGTGCCTCAGCAGCCGTGAGCATGTTGCGCGCCTGTGTATTGTCCATTTCGGCAATCAGCTGGCCGCGGCCCACGGCCTGTCCTTCCCTGACCAGCACGCGCTTCACCACGCCCATGCTGGTGAAACTGACTGCCGTTCCCTCGTTCTCTTCCACGATGCCCACATACGACTGTCCGTTCATGCCGGCACCTGCCGACACCACTTCGGTCGCCACTCTCGTCGGGGCTTTCTGTCCGCTCCCCGGCTCCTGTTTCTTTCCGCAGCCGCAGACAAACAGAACCGTCAGCAGCAGCAAAACACTCTTTCTCATTGCTATTTTGTTTATTATTTTATCTAAAATCTTTGCAAAAATACGGCAAAAAACGCAATTCCGAATATCCTATTTCTCCCTTTTTAGCCTTCTTTTTCGCAAAAACATCCAAAAAGAACATAATTACATACGAATAAAACATCGTTATTATGAAAGAAAGACTAACTTTGCAGCAGAAAACGGAAGAGACGGACATGAAACATCAAGAAAACATCACCATACAGTCGCTGGCCCAAAACGAGGACGTGCAGATAGGCTATTCCGACAACGACATCATCGTGGTGGACAGCATTCAGAAGTTTGCCGAGTTCAAGGCCGCCCATGTGGCCATGAACGCCGTGGTCATCTGCACCAACGGAAAGGTACAGGCCAAGACCAACGGCCGGCTGGTGCAGCTGCAGAAAAACCAGGTGGCCGTATTTCCCCAGAACCTTACGGTCACCGACCTGATGGTGAGTCCCGACTTCGACATGAAGGCGATGTTCCTCACCAACCGCATCCTGCAGAGCTTCCTCGGCGAGAAGATGAGCGTGTGGAACGACATGATGTATGTCCGCCGGCTGAACATCATCACCATGGAAGACGACGACCTGCTCTTCTACACCCATTTCTACGACATGCTCATCCTCTCCATAGAAAGGGGGCGCGACAATCCGTTTCACACCGAAATCATCCAGTCGCTGCTACGCACGGCCATCCTAGCGCTTTGCGGAGCCTTGAAACTGCTGGTGTCGGCAACTCCGCCTCATCCCTCTCAGCAAAAGTCGGAGCGCACCACCCTTTTCCTGCCCGACGACAACGCAGCCTCCGCCTCGTCAGCCACGCTGCATCATTTCCAGCGCTTTCTCAACATACTGAATACCAGCGAGGTAAGGCACCGCTCGGTGGAAGCCTACGCCGACGAACTGTGCATCTCGCCCAAATACCTCTCGACCATCTGCAAGAAGCATTCGGGCAAGACTGCCAACGAATGGATTCGCGAGCATGTGCTGGAAGACATCCGCTACCACCTGAAGCAGACCGACCTCACCATCAAGCAAATCAGCATGCACCTGGGCTTCCCCAACACCTCCTTCTTCGGCAAGTACGTGAAGGAACATTTCGGCATGACGCCCTTGCAGGTGAGGAACGAGAAATAATGTAATTTGTTTCTGTCCAAACTCATTGGGCGCAAATCATTATCTTTGCATAATAAAAAGCATGGAAAAATCTGATACTATTATGAAAAAACGCGACAAGAAATGTCTGAAAACAGATATCCGGGTAACGAGAGGACTTCGTCACCCGTAGCTAAGTTGTGGTTTCTGTTGCAGTATGGTTATGCATAATAGAAACCATATATAGCCCGTTTTTCTTTTTTTCCGCCCTGTAAAACCCTATCTTTTCATCAGCAAAAGATAGGGTTTTGCTTTGTAATTAGGCCCCAATCACTTTTTCAAATCCTTATCTTTTGGAGATGAAATAAAGTTTATTTCGCGCCCAAATCCCTATTATTTGCTCACGAAAACCCTATTGCTTGTCTTTTGGTCGTTTGGCGGTTTAATTGCTGGGGACCAAAACGGCTATGTTTTCAACCTATTATTATCGATTTAAACAATCAAAAAACAGGACATTTCTAGTTTTTATCTAGAATTCAGGTTCCTTAAAGGTCAAAAACTATAATATATCATTGACTAAAAATTGGGTGCTCTCCTAAATAGGGAGCACCCAATTTTTATGAATTTTTGTACGCTTTCAAACCTATATT
>JAEEGK010004643.1_pt1 | contig 33568 bp, 49 predicted proteins | sample 8958771 | NCBI WGS metagenome assembly JAEEGK01 (sample SAMN16246547, study PRJNA631951) | gut metagenome | biome: gut microbiome; feature: rumen; material: SC-attached | host: Bos | place: Iran: Karaj | collected 2018-10 | reverse complement strand
CGGAAGGCACTCGACGATACTTTTGAGCTTTTTTAGCTCTTTTTTTGCAGAAAATTCCTGCTTCATCGAAAACCTCCCTTCTTTATGTGAAAACTCGAAAATTTGTTCGTTTTACCACACCCCCTACGCACGCCTCAGTCAGTTCGAGAGATGTGTGGGCGTCGGTGAAGAGTGCCGGTATAAAATTCCGGTCACCCCCGGGGGGATCTCGGAACGATGTTGCCGTCCGAATCGAATTGATAATCGAGTTTTATCTGGTCGCGCTTCATGATTGTTTCAGGTTTCATGTTAAAACCTTTCTTGCGTTCCGCATCGTGCTCAGCTTTATGGCAATCATCACATATAGCCTCAAGGTTATCCGGGTTAAGCGATATCATGGGATCATGAATATTATCCGGAGTCAGACGCACCTTATGGTGTACCGTGTCGGCCGGACGTTTGCATCTTTGACACATGAAGCGGTCACGTCTTAGTACGTACTCCCGTACCCTCTGCCATGGTCCGCTGGCATAGAATGCCTTAGCCCATTCCTTAGCCATATCGTAATCCTTTCTGTGCAAGGAGAGACAGGTACAGGTGAGCAACCTGTACCCGTCAAGTAAATGAGTATGTCTCATCGCCCTCGCTTAAATTTTAAATCCTGCTGCCTTAATCCACAAGCGAACATGTCGAACATATCGAACAACTTACAATGTCTCGCTTATGTATCTTTCAAGAGCCATCCTGTGAGAGTCAGGCGTACCGCCTAACACCTGAGCCACTTCCTTCCAGCTCTTCCGGTCAACGCATCTGCATTTGAGCAATATGCGGTAATATGGATCCTGGACGGTCTCGATAAACTTGTAGAGCTCTTTTCTTTTGTCTTTTGCTTTCTTCCGTAGCCTGGATATGATCTTCTTTACTTCCGCGCTATTCTTCTCGGTATTGTTTTCAGTCATGTCATTCCACAGCTTTATCTCTTTGTCGTATGCCCAGAGCCGGTAAAGATCTTCTTTGTTCAATCCGCCTTTACCTCCTTCCAGTGATCATACGGATGAGTGTCCATGTATTCCTTCATCTCTTCCGGTGTTCTCTTTTCGAGATGGATCGGATGCACGAATATGACCTTGCAGTTCCGGTCATCAATCCTGATCCCGCAGTCAAGAACATTGATATCTTTTGTTACCTCTTTCGTCAGCACCTCTATCAGGTCTTTTACTATGATCATAGTCATTCCGCCTTTCCGAGTTTAGTCCGGTATGCCGCTCTTCTGAGCTTTCCGCATACAGTCATATCCGCAGAATACATGCTTGCTGTCTTTGTAAGAGTATTCCGGATACTTCTCCGTGTTGAATCTTTTTTTGCATACCGGGCAGATATACCAGATCACGCCGTGTTCATCTTTTTCTTTCTTCTGCGCCTTTCGGAGCTCCCGCAGGATCTGTTTATCTTCTTCGGTCTTGGGTGGTTCCTTTGCAGCTTTCTTTCTGTCACCTGTAACCTTGTAAAGCCTGTACTGGTATTTCAGTTCAAGATTGTACTGCTTGCAGATCTGAGCTACCGTATAGCCTTTCGCTATGAGTGAGTCCAATTCTTTGTCGCAGAGATATCTGTATCTTGCTTCAGGATCATCCAGGTTGGCGGCATCTGCTGCCTTAAGCAGGAGCTGCTGCCTGTCTATTTGTTCATCGTCTGTCGGTGCTGGTGTTTCTTGTGGTACCTCATCGTCATCTTCAGGATCCGGTACCGGTATGCTTACTACCTCGCCTGGTGTCTCTGTAGCTGACATGTCAACTTTTACTACAAACCCTCTGCCCATCACTATGTCCATCATAATGACCTTCTCAGGACTTATCTCATACTTTTCGGCAATGATATTCCGGACGTCATGTTCATCCAGTTCATAAAATACCTTCACTTATCTCTCCTTATCCGGGTGGTAGGTAACAGGATCTTTGTATGTGCCTGTAATTTACAAAAATCCTGTTACTCTTCGGCAATGCCCTCCCTATGTGTGATATATATAACCGGCCGTAGCCGTTGGTGCCTATGCTGTAATATTTTTCTTGCGCTCGATCATCTCCATAATCTTCTCACGCTTATAGTCCATGATCTCGGAATACCTCTGTTCGGCGCGTTCTGCTGCCAGTTCTGCGCATTTGTCATAATCGGCATCCTGGATCTCACATACTTCCACGTTCATCTTTGAACCTCTTAGCCCCATCTCTGCATCATTGGGCAAGAGTACTACGATCCTGGTAAAAGTCTCTTTTCTTATCACGTGCAGCTCAAGCCTGCACTCATTGCAAAATCTGTATAACCTGTCTATCGCGCTCATTTACTTCTCTCCCTGTCTATACTTTTCAACACCGCATTATGAGCGTGTACCTGAAGTATCCGAACCCTCCATACTCAGGTGATATCGTTCCGCTCTCTACGGTTGACTTATCCACTTCATACTTTCCTCTGTACCTGTACGGTACCTTCGGCTCTGTCCGGTACCATTCCCTGGAAGTGATCACTTTCACTTTCGGCTCCGGATGTATCAGATTGCGGGAAGCGTTCCATCTTTTCCCCGTGATGGCTTCCGTGGTACCAATTGTCTCGTTTGCATATTTGATCAGGTATGCGGCAAGCTTTGCATAGTTCCCGGAGTTGTCCAGAGGATTGATGTGAACGAATCCATGCTGCCAATGCCTGTTGATGATATCCGGATTGATCTTGCTTATCACCAGGTGATGATGACGTGCTCCTTTCTTCCCAATTTCGGGAACATGGATATACTTCAAGTCTGACTCCATCAGCCTGCAGTCTTTCCGGATCCCTCTTAGGAATTTCCTGATATCCTCCTTCATCTCTTCCGGTGTGCGCGGATCCGTACCCTTTGGGTGGGCGTATGATAGCACAAGATGATAATCTCCCCCATGAAAATTGGCGTTGATCAGCCTTCTCAGCTTTTTTTCCGCTATCCGGTTATTGATCTCCCTCTGCTCATCCCTGGTAGGCTTCCGCCTTTCACTCCTCTTCTGCCCTCTCTTGCCATATCTGGCTGTGTAATATCGTTCTATCTCAATGGTCCTGCCTGCCTTGCAGACACTTTCCACGTATGGCATACATGTTCACCTTCCCCGGTAGATTATTCAGGAACCCAACCTATACTCCGATTCCCATCTCCGTATCCGGTAAAAAATATCTGTCTGTGTCCTTAAGTTAATTATTTTATGAACTTCTTAAAACCGTCCCGGAGCCCCGTTTTTTCGAGGCTCACGGACAGTCTTTTAATTGACTTTCAGATCACGTTTTGATATAATTAAACAGATGGGAGTTGTGATAATCTTAGTTGCATTTCCTTTATATCCCGAAGTCTTACGGTTCCCGCTGTAAGACTTCTTTCCTTTTAAAGGTTCCCATATTCATCGTCATCTTTTTCGGACCAGCATATCCCGCGGACAGAAAGTATAAGCAGTACCAGGCATATGACAAGCCGCCTTATATAGGAAGGCATGTCTATACTGTCGGTCTCCAATCCTCCGGCTGTCCCTATAATAAAAATGAAGGCAGTCAGGAAGCCGATGGCAGACATTACCATCACAATATCCTTTAATCTGTCTTCATTGTGCTCTTCTTGCCTCATCATTTTTCATCCCTCCGATACAATTCATGATCACCACTTACAAGTTGAGCAGCTTCCTCATCCGGCCAGCTGTAGCCGAACAGTGTGAGCAGTTTGAATACTGCGGTCACTTTCTCTGCGCTGTTCTTATTAAACGACCCGTCATAATTCGTAGGGTCACAGTCCGATATGCTCCAATATGCCACGCTTATCTTCTGGAAGAGTGCCGGCAGCTCTTTTGCCTCGTTCTCGGCATCTGTCCGCATCTGCGGAGTGATCTTATTTGACCACATGTTTTCTCCCAATAAAGCCTGCTGGACCTGATTCATGGTTACCCACACGCCGTATTCTATAAAGTATTTCCAGATATTTTCTTCGAGGATCTCTTTATTTTCATCATCAAGTTTATTTATGCCCTTAAAAATATTGTCCCGGATAAAGCTCCCCATATCCTTAAAGAGGATCCGGTATAATGCTTTTGCCTCTCTGCGTGCTTTATCAATCTCACGGGCCCTCTGCTGTTCCTTCGTGAGCTTTTCTTCTTTTTTGTTTTTAGACTTTTTCTTTATTATGTAAAACGTATTGTACCGTGCAATATACATAGCTTCTTTATCATTTATTTGAAGCTTCTTCGGTATCTTCCCGAACAGGTCGTAATCCTTAATATGTTCCCATTTATCACCGTACCAAAGATTGTTTTCCGCTTCCTTTGGCGCCGGGGTAAGTCCTGCTGCTTTGGCTATCTCGATAAAAGCCTTTTTGTTTTTCTCACGAAGCTCATCGGTTGCCGCCAGCCTCGCCTTATTTGCAAGATCAGCACTGTTACGCGATTCTTTTAAGACTTTATTCCTGGTGTTTACATCCTCTATCTTTTCCAGTGCATACAGGTCATTAAAAGTCAGCTGGAACTCGCTGTCTTCTGCTGCCTTCTTCAACGCTTTTTTATCAAGCTTTGCGATGTTCAGCCGATGATGTATCGTTGTTTTGGAAAGTCCGGTCTTTTCTTCAAGGGTTTCCATCTTAAACCCGAAGTCTTCAAAGCACATCTGTATGGCAGCTGCTTCTTCGTAAATCTTCAGGTCTTTGCGGTTCATGTTCTCGGTGAGCATGGTCGCTATCTGGTCTTTTACGCTCATGCTGTCTACGATCATGCACGGAGCGGTTTTCAGTCCTGCCTTTCTTGCAGCTGTCAGTCTTCTGTTCCCGATCACTACCAGATAACAGCCGGACTCTTTTGCAACCTCTTTAAGCTTTTTAACTGCCGGAGTATCCACGGTACCGTACAACTGACAATAATAATCATATTCCGGTACCACAGTCAGGTTCTGCATGATACCGTTTTCCTTTATGCTCTGAGCCAGTTCGTCTATGCCTTCGTACTCTGTCCGGATATTCTTCGGATGGATCTTAAGTTTTTCAAGTTCAATCTCGATTATTCCCATTTGCTCTGTCTCTCCTTATATGTGTTTACGGATTATACTCTGTCTGTTCCTTTTCTTTTTGTGCCTTGGTACGCTCCCAGTGGTTCCGGATCATGCCGTCGCTCTGGTTCAACGTGTCAAGGATACTTTCGCAGATGATCTTATAAAAGTTTGCCTTGTAGCTGTTCTTCTTGATCTTGAACGGACCGTCCCCATATCTGTCAGGCTTTTCTTTACAGAGCTGCTTATATTCCTGCTCGGATACTTCTTCCGCATCTTCAAGTTCCCAGCGTACGATATCAAGCTTCATATCACTGATAGATCTTTCCATCACTGCACCTCGCCTCTTATCAGCTTCTGTTTTAACTCTTCAGCTTCTTCCCTGCTGGTATACTGTCCCCTGTATTCGATGTTTCCTGCATGTAGGACTTCATCAGTATTCCTCTGCCGTCCTACTATATAAAGCCATCCGCCATTCTCAGCTATAGGCTGCCCAAACAGCCTCCACTCACCAGGTTTCTTGCACTCCATCTGATACCTCCTTATGCTCTGCCGTAGCAAAAATGTTCTCCGTTTATAGGTTCTATCCAGTCTCCGGATCCTTGTTTAAATGTTGCCTGAAAAACCACATTGTACGGGACGTCTGGTGTCCCGTTCCTATATATGTCCCATGCCATTTCGTATACTTCCGGCGGGAGTTCCTTTGTATAAAAATACTTTGTAGTACTGTACTGTCCTTTTTGGTAAACAACGCCCTTTACGGTATCCGGCCAAAGTGGGCTTTTGACACGGTTCATGACCACTGCCCCGGAATAGTATGCGGCCAGATGTTCAGGATCCGTGAACCAGTTCTCCCAGAAGATTACTTCTGCTATAAGGTAAACTTCTTCCTTCCTGTGCTCCCATGCTGCGATAAGCCTGTCCATCATGATCTTGTGTGTCTGGATCATGTTTTCGACCTGTTCCTCAAAGGTCAGCTCCTTGACCTGTGCTTCTGCCTTGACAGATTCCTTTATGGACACAAGTAATGCTATGGCTGTGCATATCATGATCAGGACTGCCATGACGATCAGAAAGTACAATAAAAATCTTCGTCTGTTCATCCAAGCCTCCATTTATTCTCAGCTGCAGTGAAAAGATACATGGTCTTTTCCTGCCTCGGTCTCTCGATATAGGCTATGAGCTTTTCCAGGTCGATAAGAAACTGCCCCGGTTTGCCGTTTTTTAGTGGTCTGAATGCATACCGGTTCTTTTCCACGTGGCAGTAGTCTCTTACTTTGTCAGCTGATATGCCGAGGATCTTAGCTGCTTCTGACACTTTGTAGTATTTCTTTGTCAGCTCCATAAGCTTCTCCTTTCTTGCTGTCCCATTTATGGGACTTATCCCTTATCTTCCCTTTTAACTTTTCTATGCCGATGCCTATCCTGGTGAGTTCGGCATTATTCGTGAACCGATGGCTCTGGTTGAGCCGTACCAGCTCCGCTCTGGTCACACACGCAAGATTATCGATGCTGCAGTTAAGCCGGTTGCTGTCTAAGAATATGATCACCTGATTCTTAGACAGCTTTACATTTTTTTCTTTTTCCCATATATAGCGCTGCATCAGCTGCCATCTGTCCGGCTCTGCTATCTTAATCTCATAATATCCGTCCACATTGATCCTGACGGTACCGACTTCTTTGTGATTTACCGGAGCATTGCCGGGCTTGAACATGGTACCGGCGCACTTCTTATAAGTTTCAGCTGACATGGGTTTCCCTTTGTTTACCGGAATAAAGCCTTTTTGAAACCTTCCGCCGTGGGTACCGCTTTTCACTTTGAGCCGTTTCTTGGCATTTCCGATCATCCCCTCGGTCATATATAAGCCAAACTTATCCATGAATGCTTTACGGATCTCATGTTCTTCGTGTCCTGGGATGTATTCCTTCAGGAAGACTTCGTACTCAGGATGTTCCTTCCAACGGATCTTCTCATTCATAGGACTCCTTCACCGCCAGTCTCCGGCGCAGGTTCTTGTTTTCCGTGATGATGTCTCTGTTGTCGATATCCAGAAGCGGTATGCTCACAGTCTGCCCGGTGCCCCAATCGTTAAACATCTTCTGAGCATCTAGTGCCATGCGTGCACAATTAACAAGAGTGTCAGCCACCTTCGTAATAGCCATGGATTTCTTGATCTCCAGCTCCATCTCTTCCTGTGTGAGCTCATCATTCTCCAAAGCCTCTATCCGCTTCATCAGGCTCTCATTAAGATTTTTGATCGTTGCCATTTCCCTTTTATCCCCTTTCCAATTAAAAAACTAAACAGCCTCTATTTCTTGGTGTCCTTAAGATATTTCTTTCTGGAGTTTTGCCCTGAGTATATGGGTTGACAAGTGTATCTCCCTGGACTACCAGAGCATCTATTCCATAAAAGCTGCAAGCTATATAGGTCATATATACCGCTAACCAGTCCAGATCCTGAGCTACTACCTTTAATCTTTTCTGATAATCTATCCCTTTGTTATGCAACCATTCCGCAGCCGCGATAATGTTTGCTCCACCGCCTGCGGAAGGCTCGCTCATTCTGATAATTTCATCATTAGGGCTTTTAATTGCATCATTTTCGTCAAAATGATATAATTGAATTTCCATTCCGGCTGCTGCTGTAAGCTGAGCAATATGATATGGGGTAAAGAACTGTCCTAAATGTCCGTTACCGCATCCGGATTTCATGTATATGTCTCCCAAGACATCATCGAAGCCGCTTTCGTAAATGTCCATAAGTGCCGCTGTCATTTTCAAAAACTGCTGTCTGGTCTTTTCATCATGCCGGTTCATTACATTCAGGTATTTTTGTTCCCTTTCCTGCCAGATTTCATCGTGAAATAACGTGCTACTGTTAGCGGTGGCAAGTGCCAGGCATTCTACCCAGTCATGGAAGATTTGATAAGGCGAGTATGCTCCGCTGGCTGCCGATATGATCTGTATAATATCTTCTTTTGTCATCGTACATACCTCTCATGTGATGCCTTTATATCCGTTTCCTTGATGTCAAGATAAATCTGTGTAGTTTTTATATCCTCATGCCCTAAGATCTTGCTGACTTGTTCAATCGGCATCCCTGCCCGGAGTGCCATTGTCGCTCCGGTCCTTCTAAACTTGTGAGGATGTGCTTGAATGTTAAGCTTTCTTCCCAATAATCTTACTCTTGCTTCTATTGAGCCTGGTGAGATATGTTTATCTATAATTAACATGTCCGACCGCCTGTAATAGAATTTAAGCTCGGCTGTAGCTATTCCTTTTCTTCTGCTTTGTTCTATTGATACCATTCGCGGAAACAGGTACGGGCTATCATCTTTTCTTTCATTCAGATAGTTTTGGACTGCGAATAGAGCCTTTGCGTTCAGGTACGCTATCCTGTCCTTTTTCCCTTTGCCATGTAAAAGAACTTCGTTGCCGTTAATCTCATTAAGCTTTATCTGTGCCAGCTCTGATACCCTGCACCAAGTAGACATCAGCAATTCAAATATAGCTTTGTCTCTTGCGGTATCTAATGCTCCGCGCATCTTTTCTATCTCGATGTCGGTATATGCTTCTTTTTTCTTCTTGTATAGTTTTATCTGGCTTATCCTTTTCATAGGATTCTTAAGCCGGTACTCCTCGCTCTGCATCCAGTCATAGAATGAAGATAATACTCTGATTTCATTGTTGACGGTAACATCTGAAACTTTATCCCTAATCTGACGGTTTGCTATATAAAGCCTTATGTGGTCGGTTTGGATATTCATAGGCTCTATGCCTATCTTGTCAAAAGTAAACTTGAGCTGGTTTTTGTAAAACTGTAACGTCCTGTCCGTGCAGCCTTTAATCTTTTTATCTATCAGGAACTTTTCGAGATATTTCATGGCATTGTCTTCGTCATAAACTACGAGGCTTGTTTGTGTAGGATTAATCTCATAACCTGCTAACGCTGCATACATGATCGCCTGAAGCTTCTTGCCATTTACTTCACCGATAAAGTCCCACATAGCGAGTACGATCTTATTGACGAACTCCGTCTTTATCTCTTCAACATCCATCCCTCATATCTCCCCGGTAAACATCAATCATAGGCATCCAAGCTACTACATCTTCCCAATCATGTTTTTTAAGCGAATATCCATAATCTTCATCCAATTCGCAAACGTCTGCATCAACATATCGCCTTTTCTCTCCGCGATATTCATATTCTATAGTTACAAGAATGCTCTCTTGATGTTCTGGCATCTTACAGTCAAACATCTTTGTGGCCTCTGTATATTCGCTATAGCGTTCTTTTTCTTCTTGCGACATATCTCGATATTTTACTGGAATCCACTCCGTTCCACTTGCCATCAGTTCTATCCATTCTTTTAAGGGCTTGCCGTTATAAGTAAATTCGTTTATTACCTTGTTGCCAATCTTTTCTACCCATTCATCCATTGTCGGTGCTGTTGCCATTTCGTTTCACCTCCGTTTTATAAAACGGGCAATTGTACCGAACCCTTTGTCCTATTTGAGGCATATACTCGCATTTTTTATTAGAGCAGTCATTGCAATTGCCTGTTTTAAGTATTTCTCGTAATAGCCGTAAGCTATCAAGAATGTATGCAGTGCCGGCTATTGCTTCGTCCAATTTATCCATCGTTTGCATCCTCATTCCAATCCAATTGTTGGCCGCAGATCGTGCAGTACTTTGACAGCCACCTGTCATCGTCTTCATCGTATCTTGTTCTGCAGGCCGGGCACCTGGCACTTTTGAACCGTATCCCGCTATATTCGAAACTGTCTCGGTCTGTTACTTGTGCCGGTATCTCTTTAGACAAAATCACGGCTGCTTCATGCAACAGCTTCGCATTATTTTCATCGCCGTGGCGTTTATGAGCACTGGCTATTGAATCCAGATGTTTGATATCCTGTAATGTGATCATGCCAGCCCCTCCGTGAACTCGGCCGGCAAGGGAATTAATATGCCGGTCTCTTCCCTGATCGTCTCCTGCAGTTCCTTCCAGTACACGTAGCCTTCGCGCAGACAGCTGATCTTGTTGTTAAACCTTGCTATGTACCGGTTAATTCTTTCGGTACCGAATCCGAATTCATCCCTTAAGGTCACTACCGCCATCATAAGGACCGTAGCCATGACATTGCTTCTGGTGTAATCTTCGAAGTTTCTGACGTCAGGATCATTGAGCGCCAGCGGGATCCTCCTTGCTCCGCGTCTTTCAAGTTCCTGTTCTGCTGCCTCAAGGCCGTACTTCCTGGCGTACTCTATCATCCAGTTCGCCCCGGAATACCTTGCGGTTTCTTCTTTGCTCAATCTGCTCATTCACTTTTCTCCTTTTCATGTTCCCTGAACCAGTCATCTATTGTCATCTGGTTATCGTCTTCCGGTACCGCTTTTTTCTCCCTGGGCTCCGGTTCCGGCGGCTGCTGCCAGTCAGGAAGCGCTACGATATTAATCCTCTGTCCATGGAAGTTTTGGTTTATGCCTCCATCTTTATATCTCCGGCGTCCTCCCCATCCGTACATCCCGGGCCATACTTCCCAGCTGAACACCGTCAGGTCAAGGTATCTTTTGGGGATCCTGTCCACTTTTATCTCCCAGAAGTCTTTTCCATCGTCCCAGGCGTTTATTGATTTATTGATGTAAGCAGCATCTTTGTAAAAGTTGTCGTTCATTCTATTCGGGCTACCTATGTATTCTGGCTTCTTGGGGACTCGCATCGGATATGGCGGTTTTATTCCCTGGACGGGGCCGATATTCAAACAGTCCACCAATTCATGCCCGTTTTTCCGGATCACGATCTCAGCATCGGATATCATGCTATTAAGTTCTATTAATTCCCGGACTGTCATCTACTTTTCTCCTTGTTTTTGTGTAAATCCTATTATTTGTTAGGATTTGAACGTACAGAGATGTACTGAATGGGGATTCCGGATATCTTTGCCATCTTCTCTACGACTTCAAAGTCGGGTGATACCTTCCCCGCTTCCCACATGCTTACTGAAGAAGGGGATACGCCCAACGCTTCCGCCCATTCAATCTGTTTCATCCCGGTATTTACCCTTACCGCATCGATATAAATCTTAAATTCAGGCATGGCTGTTACCTCCTTTTCTGGTTGATTGTGGCTATAGTATAATCCCAAATTTTAGGATTGTCAATATTATTTTTTTAATTTTTTACATTTTATCTTGATTTTTTTGATTTTATAGCCGATAATACAAATGCTGGAGGTGAATTTTAAAATGACAAATGAAGAAAGATTAAAGATTTTTAGCGAAAACATTTCCGAAAAAATAAGATTAAGCGGCAAACAGCAAAAAGTCATCGCTGCGGAGCTTGATATCCCGGTCCAGTCCATGAACAACTGGGTAAAGGGTAAGTCGATGCCCCGTTGGAAGACCTTGCAGGATCTTGCAGACTATTTTAAATGCCCTGTAACCGATTTTGTTTATACAAATAAAGAAATGAGCATATCTTTTCAGATTGAAAGAGAAATGCGCCGCATGAAAGATGCCGATCTGAAAGCGCTGCTTAATTACGCAAAATTCTTAAACAGTTCCAAGGAGGGTTAGCCTATGGATGATAAAGAATTTAAGCAACGAAAGTTTTGGGCTACGGTTATCGTAGTAAGTATAGTTGTGATCTTGATCTGTGGCAGCATTCTGTTATTTAGAAAATGGGGCAAGGATGCTGATGATAAAAGTTTTAATGAGGCGCTCTTGAACACAAAAGCCAACCTGCTGGCCAACCATTCAAATATGCACTATTCCATTGATGTGGCCGGGCATACTCTTACGATAAAATTCTGGGCGGACGGTCTGACCGCCGGTGCTAAACAGGCTTATGACGGGGACAGCGCAGCTCTGTCTAATTGGACTACTCTTAAAAACTCCATGTATGATCTTGCCTGTGCCATGCATAAAGAATTTATTTTGGTCGACGATGCGGTCATTTATCTTGCGATTGTAAACGAAAGCAATACTGACAGGGATCTGCTTGTATTTAAAGACCGTGATCTGGTATATGACGTGGTCAGCGGATATTCTGTAGACAGCTAATAAAGAAAGGAAGGACAGCCTTGAAGAAAAACAGTTCCGGCTATTATGAAAAAAGAATAGACATCGGACGGGATCCGACTACCGGCAAGCGCATCAGGAAAGCTATCCGTGCGCGGTCTCTCCGTGAGCTTGATAGAAAAATATTTGAATATAAGCAGGATCTCAATGCCAGAGCTGATCATCCGGGCGGCGATATCACCTTTGAGGCATATGCCAAGCGATGGATGCTTACCAAAGCTGCTGCCAGTATAGCTACTCAGAGGATGTATGCCGATATCCTGGACAGATATGTTCTCCCTGAGCTGGGAGAGATGTTCTTTTCGGAGATAAATCTTGAGGTTCTGCAGAGTATTATCAATAAAAACTTCCAGCATGCCAATACTTGTAATAAGATAAAGCTCACCTTAAGACAGATCTTCGAGATGGCAGAGGATGAGGATGTTCCCAATGCCAGGATAAAATTAAAACGTCTGGGACTCCCGAAGGCTAAGCCGGTGATAGAGAAGCGTCCACTCACTGACGAAGAAAAGACCGCGATACATGCAGCTCCGTTCTCAGACATGGAAAAAGCTTTTGTGTATATCCTTTACTATACCGGTATGAGGAAAGAAGAAGCCCTTGCCCTGCTGCCTTCTGATTTTGATTTTAAGAATATGACCGTCAAGGTATCGAGGGTCCTTGTATATGACGGTAACGATGCCGTGATCAACGAAGGTATGGCCAAGAACAAATATTCGCTCCGTACCATTCCGCTACCGGATGCTGCGGTACCGCTCCTGAAGGATTACGTTCAGAACTGTGACGGGTATCTGTTTTGCCAGGTTAAAGGGAAAGGTCTTATGTCTAAGACGTCTTATAACAAATTCTGGAAGAGGATCCGAAAGGCTCTGCTGCCGCTGGTTCCTTCAGCTGACACCCTGACCGCTCATATATTCCGGCATAATTACGCGACCATGCTCTACTATTCAGGTGTAACTCCCAAGATGGCTGCCAAGCTCATGGGACATAAGGATACTACCATGATATTAAAGATCTATGCTCATCTGGACGAGCAAAAAGAAATGGCAGCCGTAAAGCTTAATAACGTATTTTCTTGATATTCTGTTTTTATTCTATTTTTGTGACCATTTTGTGACCAATCAGAATTCCCCAATTTAAAAATCCTTGTTTTATGCGGGTTTTCGGTCACGGGTGTGACCAACGTTTTGGCACGTTTCGGCACGTTTTTTGATGTTTTCAAGGAAAAGAAAAAGCCCTGAAATATTGATATTTCAAGGCTTTTTTCATGTGTGCACCTTCAGGGGCTCGAACCCTGGACACCCTGATTAAGAGTCTGTATCAAGACATTTCATAAACTTATATATTTCAAGGCTTTGCTTGATTTTTCGTGTGTCCATTTTGTGACCATCTCTAACAAAATTAAGGAGCCCCGCAAGCGGTTGCTCCTTATAAAAGCTTTTGCTTTTCAATTTTTCTTTTCGAGATCCTCGATTCTATGATTCGCTACCTTGATCTGTTCCTCAATTACTGGTACCCTTTTTGCAAAATTGTTATGTTCCCTTACCTCTCGAGTAAGTTCTTCAATCTTGGTGTCGGTTACGGCCTGAGCCTGTTTAAGCTCCGCTTTGATATTTACCTGCTGCAGTTCCATTTGATGCATCATCTTATCATTGTTTGCCCGGTTCGTTACGATCACGGCTATAAGTGAGCCCAGAGCAGTTATCAGAGTTCCGGCAAATCCTAACCATCCCATCTTATTTGCCCTCCAGTTTCTTTATAGTCTTAGGACCGGCTATACCGTCAGGATCCAGTCCATTTTTCTTCTGGAACTCTATGATGCAATCAACGGTCGCAGTTCCGCATATTCCATCTATTCCGCCTGCATTGTCAATTTTTGACTGGAATCCTTTCCGGCAGAGCTGATACTGTACCCACTGGACGGCTTCGCCCTTGCGGATATAATTCTTACAGCCCTGCTTCCTCGCATTGGCATAAGAAGTTACATTGCTGTTGGGTTTCGCAAAAGGATTCGTCCAGGGCATTCCTTCGGTAATGATCAGAGTATGTCCCTTGGTGCAGGTTACGAGCACGTCACCGGTATACAGAGTAAATCCCTTTTCCCACTTGACGGGGTTCTGAAATAATCCTGTCTTGCCGAGTACGGATACTTCATTCTCTGTATTAAAATTAGGTACCGTCAGCCCGCTGGCTCCACGTATTACTTCATTTACCAAAGTAGAGCAGTCGCAGTTTGTCGGCTTCGTGGAGTCAACATGGTCGGTAAATATGGCTTCCCTCCCGCTCTTGGCTGCATCTATGGTCTGAGAATAGCCGATATTCGGATTATCACAAGCTATTTTCATAAGTGATGCAGCTTTCATCGAAAGCTTAGGATCCTTCCATCTCAAATTATACCAGCCTTTTTTATTTACATAAAAGGGCTGCTGTTTTACTTCACCGGAATAGTCCGGTGTATTTTTCTGCAGCTGGTCGCCTTTCTTTCCGCCCCGCGACCTGCCGTTTTCATCATGAACCGCATTACCTACCATTATAGTCATTTCTCGGTACCTCCTTCCGGTTCTTCTTCCTGTTCTTTTGCTTCCCTTTTTCCAACCTGGGTACCAAAGTAAAAAGCTATAATCACAGTGAAGATGCTCATAAAGTTATCAGCTGTTATGGTCCCCTTCAGGGATAATACTATAAATGTAGCCGTAAGTGCCAAGGTTACTAAGCTCTTTACATCGATAAGCTTTGCTAATTTCTTAAGCATCCGGTACCTCCTCTCATGTATCCCATTTCTCCATTATCTTCTTTGTTTCGCTATCATCGTACAGCTTTTCTATTTCTTCAAGGCTTACGTATTCCGCAAGCTTTGTTGACAGCCTTTCCAGAGCTGCGGTCTGTATGCTGATGATCCTGGATAAATCTTCTATGAGTTCTGTCAGCTCATCCATGTCTTACTCCGCAGCATCGAGCTCTTCCTGAAGATCGTTTATCCTGTCGCGGATCGCCTGGCGTTCCGTATGGAGCGCTTCAATGTCATAAGGTGAATCCATTCCCAGAAGTGTGTATTCCATATGTTTTGCAATTTTCCAGTCACCGATAGGTGAAGCTGTGGATGAGAGCATTGACTGAAGGTTCCTGATCTCCTGTTCTTTCTCCATTCTTTCATCTATAGCTGCAGTCATTTCTGTTTCGTTCTCAAGGTTTTCGTTTTCTTCCATGGTTTTTCTCCCTTCTTGTAATCAAACAGCCGGATAAAGAGTGCGTCCGTCTTTCTGATCTGTCTCTTATTATCGAATTTTAAATAATTACCGCGCCAGGTCTTATAACATTTGAGAGCATATTCGCGGGTCATCTTATCTGCCTGGTAAAGTTTCTGGAACTTCCGAAGTCTCCGTCTTTCGCGCCTAAAATTCTCACTTAATACTCTTTTTACTATCCGTCCGTCATCCTTCAGCCTGTAGGCTATCTTAAGATATACAAATTCGCGGCTTAAGGGTATTGTTTTTATCTTTCTGGGGTTTAGATATAAGCCGTATTCTTTGCATATCTTAAGAATATCTGCCGTCAGGCTGTTGAGGTTTACTATGGTATCGGACATTATGTAAAAGTCATCATTATATCTTGCGTAGTATCTGCATCCTCTCACGGTCTTAACGTAGTCATCGATCATCTTGGGATAATAAATACCTATCGTCTGTGATACCGGACTTCCTATCCCTACGGATTTATGCAGCGTCTTTTCTCCGGTGCGTGCTTCTTTTGGTATATCGATGTAATTAAGTGAATTGAATACTCCGTCCCGGCATCTGATGAACTCTTCATCGGATAAAGGCGATAGATCAAATTCAAAATGCTTAAAGTTTAACTTTAGAAAATTAAACTCTTCATCGTTAAGCAGCGGTCTGAACAGTTCCAGTGCCTTATCATGCCGGATGTTATCATAGAATTTGCTAAAATCAAATAATCGGATGTATCCTTTATTGCCATGCTCCTTATAAAATCTGTTAAGGTGTACGCAAAGTCTCTTTCTTGCATGTGCTACACCTCTTCCGGTGATGCTGGCTGCATTGTCATATATTACCTTGGGAAGTACTTTCGGCAGCAGTACATATTTTACGAAGCATAGCAGGACCACGCGGTCATATATGTGATGGGACTTAATGAATCTTGTGTGTCCTCTTTCGCTCAGTTTAAACTCTATCACCGGTTTAAATCTGAATGTACCGTCCTGAAGCTCCCTGCTTACTTTGGTAAGGTTTTCCAGAAGGTTTATCTCGTATCTCTGTACGGATTCTTTCCAGTCGGTGCCGGCTTTGGTGCAGATAAAGCTTTCATAAAGATGGTCAATGTTATAAAGATTTTCAAGTCCTTCACTCATATTTAAAAACCAGGCGGGTTCTCAGCTGCATCGGACGTGTCCGGCAGCATCCCGCCCATACATTTCTCCTTTTCAGGATGGGTTCTGCTCTCCTTATCTCTGACATGCTACGGGTTCTCTGCCCTATGGTGCATGTCTTCATAATCGGACGGACGCCATTCGCGTTCGAAGCGCCGTTCGCGTTGGCGTTGCCGTTGTTGTTGGCATTCGCGAAGTTGGACGAAGACGCCACGGCACGGAGCCACCAATTGGCGCGGTTATAGAACGGAACCCGTATCTTTCTGTTTAAATTGATTGTATACCTTATTCCCTGACTTCTTCCATTCCTTCAGGCTGCTTATCTCGGATTTTATGTTTTCAACATGCTGCGTATATTTGGATGCATTTACCGGCAGGTTCCTGATCGCAGCCTGGAAGTGTTGAAAAAGCTGGTAGCAATTTGAGATTGCCATCCACTGGTACCGCCTTTTCATCTCGCATTCCGCAAGGCTCCCAGGATATATCGTATAGGCTGTAGTGATATTATTGATCAACTCATCAAGAATCCGGAGTATCTCTGTCCTGTAATGTTCGATAAGCCAGTATGGATACTGTGTCTCGGTATCAATGGCGTACCTGACGCAGAGTTCCGTAAATCTCTCCCGATCTTCCTGTGTCATCTTTGCCGCATGTATAAAGGTGCCGAGGTCTCTCGTCCGTGTCTTTACTCCAAAATCCCGGATAAGAAGCTGTGTGATCTCGTCATACAGTCTGTAAGCCTGTTTGAAAAATTCGGTAGAGGATGTTCCTCTCTTGCCTGCTACTACACTCATGTGTCTACCTTTCTATCCACGGCACAAGGCCGTGGAGTACGCCCCTTATCCTACTACGATAAGCGGACGGACGCCAAACGCGTACGAAGCGCCGTACGCGCCGGCGTTGCCGGTGTTGCCGGCACGCGCGAAGTTGGACGAAGACGCCACGGCACGGAGCCACCAATCGGCGCGGCCTTGCCCTACGGGACTTATAAAGTTGAAGATAGGAAGTTTTTCGTAGCCCTCGCCTACATCAAAGCTTGAAGATGAATATACGGTTGATCCGTAAACCTGTACTTCTGTCATGAGTGCAGCTTTTACTGCCTTCCAGCCCCAGTTAGTGCTTGCGCCGTTTGCCCCTGCTCCGGCCATTGACGGAGTAGTAGGTGTCATTGTCGTTGAGCATAAGATATCCCTGGTCTTTAAATGTGTTCCTAACACAGCTGTAAGTTTTGCCTCGATGTCCGGCATTGTGATCTGTGCCATATCCGAACCCCAGTATGCCTGATAACCCACAGTCTCTACGCCCTGCGTTTCAGCATATAAAGGATTATTCGTATTTTTTGACACTCCCGTAGTATTCGTCGAGTTCATCGATGCACTCGTGAGATTACCTGAAGGTATGAGGCTCAGAGTATTCTTGTTCGGTATATTTGCCGAACCCTTATTTGCTTCGGTACCGAATCCTGCGATACACCAGTTGCCGTTATAGGTGCCATCCTGAATCTTGATATAATCGCCAAGATACAGGTTTGTGAACTTACCGGTTGCTACTTCATGTTCTGTCAGGAATGCTTCCAGCTGAGCTAATGACGAGATGGTACCCAGGTTGCTGCCGCGGTAAATACCATTGTGGTTGTAACCGTTAGGCGGTACCAGTCCGCTTGCGTCAATAGCAGGCTGCCAGTAAGATGTGTTTACCGGAGTGGTGCCTGCAGGTACATTCTGTTTTGCCACATAGAGACCGTTATTATAAGTTACGGCGTCAAGTGTCTCGTATGTAGATGCAGAATTGTAAGTACCCTTCATGACCATTCCGACTCTTCCAAGATTTGTTGCCATTTTTATCCTCCTAAAAATATAAAATGTTCGGTTTCGGGGCATATATTGCCGTTTTTCGTTATAAAACCACATAAAACTGTAAAAATATGCCCAAAACCGCATTAATCTTATAAAGCTGTAACCATAAGGTTTCCTTCTGATAAGCTGAAGCTGTATCTCGGACCTACGGGAGCCGTATAATAAAGGTGTCCGTTGCCTGCATTGTATGTGAAGCTTCCTATACCGTATGACTGGATAAGATCATTCAGAGCATCTTCCGCTCTTTCGGCTCCGTTTATAGACTGTTCCGCATACCATTTCGCATTATTGGCGTGCTGAGGCTGGGATGAATCTACCGGAGTACCGTTTCTGGTACCGACTGCCCAGGCTTCCGATTTTTCCGAATAGTCCTGTAACGTGCCCCAAATCTGCCCGATGGTATCCGAATAGCTGTTCGCATGTTCATTCAAGCCATCCAAGGTATCGGCTATGACTTCGTACTGGAATGATGCCGTAGATATACGCTGTGTAGTGCTGTTCTTTAATTTTAAATCGCACACGCCTATTCCGGGAGTGTCAAGTTCGTTTCCCTTAACAGTGTATGTGTAGATATTTCCGACTTTTGTAATGTCGGTAGACTCTACAGCTCCGGTCGACTTCCTGAATACTATCTGCGGCGTGGTACCGCTTAGGTCAAAATCCATAACCTCGATGGATATTTGAAACCCGAAGTCTCCCTGTTTGAAGGTAAAGCCCGTCCTGACCTCGGCCAGCTGATTCATGCTCACCTGCACATGATATGTTTGTGTCATTTGTTTTCCCCTTTCTAATTTTGTAATCCTTGCCTCAAGGCTTTCAACCTTTGCCATGAGGTCTTGTATTACCTTAGTCTGTACGGAGATGATCTCTTCGTATCTGAGATAGTAGCGGTCACTTGGATCTTTGACTACTACAGCCATGTCCTGGCTTGTCATTCCGGCTTCTTCTACAGCTTCTTCTACTTCCTGAGCGATGAAGCCTGTGTGAGTCCTTCCGCTATCTCCTTCCTTGTATTTGAACTGTACCGGACGGAGAGCCTTAAAGAATGCTATGTGTTTCTCTTCCAGAGTCTTGATATCATCCTTTACTCTTCTGTCGGAGCTTACTGCGGTACCGTTTACATATATGTTCTGTCCGTAAATGTTCTTGTACTGTTTATTTGAGGTTCCCAAGCTGACCGCATTGGTTGTATCCGGTAGGATATTGTGGCTTGAATCAAAAGTGATATATCTTGTTCCATTATGCCAGTTTGTCAGATACATGGTCTGGAACTTATAAGACGAATTACCAAGATTGAATTTGTTATTGACCGAAGGTGTCAGCTCCTCATACTGGCTGCTTCCTCCTCCGTTCTTAACGCTAAGTGTCAGCGTGTAATTTGTACTGCCATATTTCGCAGTCAACGCAGCCATTGTTATTCCCGAAGGATTAAACTCTGTTCCATTCAGATATAACTTATTGGTATATACCGCATTGAACTGGTAACTTGTTGCTCCAAGTTCTATACTGTTATTTGCGGAAGGTCGAAGGACTGTAGCAGAAGCCCAGCTGAGATATCCCGATGTTGAACTGTAAGCCAAGGCTCCGATCATTCGCCTTAAATAAGCATCCTTGAAGTGTAATGAACTTGTTCCAAGATCCACAGATTCATTTGTATCCGGTACCAGTGCATTTGAGCTGTTCCAACTTACCTGTCTCTCTGTGCTCTGTCCGCTCTTCCATGATCCACGGAATAAACCAAGCCATGCTTCCTTGAACTTTCTTGAAGAAGTGCCAAGAGCAAATATGCCATCGTGTGAAGGTGTAAGTGTAGCTGTATTGCTTGAATAACTTAAAATCAAGCTATAAGTAATGCTTCCGCTTTCAACCAAAATAGCATCTGTTCTAACTTTAGCTCCGTCCGCATAGATTTCCTTGCCATATATAGCCAAAAACTGTGTTGTGGAATTTCCAAGCTTATAATTGTTATTGTTTTTAGGAAGAAGCTCGACACCGGTAAGCGTGAGCTTAGTGCCGGTACTGTCATCTCCTTCCTGAAGCTTATTTGCGTATGCCTTTACAAGGAAAGTATCATCCACATAGCCTTTTTTGGCATATTCTTCCGGAGTGGTATCAAGTATTTTTCCGAGTATTATCCAGGTATTCCCTTGTGGAATAAGAGCAACCTTATCACCAACTTCAGGATAATAGCCATCTATGTATACATAGTCTTTGCCGGATGGAGTGCTCTCACCATAATGCTGTATCTTTGCCCTTCCACCGGAAACGGAAGTAACTGTCCCCAGCTTCACTATGCTTGTTAAAGCCTTATCTTTAGCGGCTAATGCCTGCTCTATGGCATTGTTAAATATCATACATTTACCGCCTTTCTGCATGTATGCCTCATTCGTCCACCCACGGATAAGTCCATCTCCCATGCGGTCTCTATAAACTTACCACTTACTCCTATCTCCTTATTGTCGATATATAAGCAGTCCGCGTATTCATGATTCGGCATGTTTAAGGTCTCAAAACTTAAGGTCTGATATATCTGCCGCTCTGCAAGGATTCTCGTTACCATGGCATCAAGAGCCGACTGAGAAGCCACATCAGATACAGCTGCAATGTCTACGATTGTCCTGCCCCTGCTTACTGTTGAAAGTTTGCTCTCAGGATTATCGTCCTGGATGGATGATATCATGTAACCTCTTTCGGCATTTTCAAGATATCTTACGATCTTGTTCGGAACATTAAACATATCCATGTCTTCCTGAGCACCTGAAGCAGTGATTGAAAGCTCTCCAGTATCAAATACTGCATCTATAGGCCGTTCATAAGGCAGTTTATATGGTTTTACCGCTATCCTGCCCTGACTGTCCGCATATATCGGATAGTAGTTGATAGCATTAAGCAGTGCGTTACATGCGGAAAGTTTTGAAGTCCCTATCGGAAACTCTATATCCGTCTCCGTCTCCGCATCTGAATGCTCTATATCCGTCTGTGTGATATTAGCACTCGCTATGATACCTGCTACAGCTGCCGTATATGCTGTCTGCTTCTGCACTACATACCTTGCGGTAAATCTGTCATCTTCAAGGATCTGTGTCTTGTCATAGCAATCTACAGTACGCTGGATAGATCCGCCCAGAGGTTTCCTTGTAGGGGAAGACATAAGGAAGAGTCCTAAAGGATATGTCAGAAGTCCGGTATCTGTATGCAATGTCATATAAGGACGGAGCCTGTCGGATGCAAAGTCTATATCTCCCGACTCCACTAAGGTAAGAGAAGCCGACCTCTGGATGTTCGCATCGGTATTATTGAATATCTTACAGTCCGAACTGTGTGCAGCTCCGATCGTCACTTCGTTCTTATCCAGAATATCAAAGCCATAGGTGACGGTACGGGACTGCCGGAGTAGTCTCGCAACCTCTTCAGATGTATATCCGCCTTGTGCCAGGTCATACATTGATAATCACCTCTTCCTCGGATATTCTAAGGAACTGAATGTCAGCTATATAGCCTTCACCCATATATCTTGTAAAGCTAAGTGTCTCTATTGCCACAGGGAACGCTCTGCCCGAATAATCTCTGTAATAGATCTTATTCTTCATTGCCATGGCTTTGATGCGCTCCTTCTGATCTTCTGTTACAAACAGATTGGATCTAAAGCTCCAGTTCTCACCGTCTCCATGTTCAACCACAGGATATTTACGGCCCACAGCCTTAAATACTGAATAATCCCTCTGTGAATCTTCAGCATAAGGTAAGAATGTATTCTCGGAGCGGTCCAGAACTACTTCATCATCCGAAGTCTCAAGAACTACTGCTGCCTTATGACATATAACTCTTTCAGGATTGGAATCTGTATATCCGCCTGTCGAGTATGCTCTTACTACATAGCGGTAAACGGTATCCAATGCAAATGTTTTATCTATAAATACACCGTTATCTACATACCCGAGTATTTTTTCATTTGCTCCGTTATAATCTTCCCTACGAATAACTGCATACTGTACTCCATCTTCGGGATTTAATGCTATTGTTACCTGAGTATCATTTCTTGAAAGTCTCATGGCTGGCTTTGTCGGTCCTGCTGCCGTGATACTGAATGTTCTGTAAGCCCATTCAGAAGAAAGTCCTGTCGAATTTCTAATCCTTACTCCTATTGTATATGTGCCTTTCAAGAAGTAATTAGGCTTATATATTGATTCAGGTGAAGCTAAAGTTTTTTCCTCTATGGTGATGCCGTTCGAATCTACAAGTGAGATATCCGCTGAGAGCTGTCCGACTGCATTCCATGTAATCTCTGTAAGTGTCCGGTTAGGGACTGAATTGATAACGGGTACAGCAGGCTTGCCAATTACAGTAAACTCTGCTACATTTGAGTATCCGGATGTCTCGCTCGCATCATTAGTTCCTTTGATTCTCCACTGGTATGCTCCCTGTGGAAGTCCTGCTGTAAGCTTGTAAGTGTGTCCGGTCTGTGTCAGACTTAATACTGTATAGTTTTGGGCTGATTTTAACTTATATTCTAACTGTACCGCTGCCTGAACTGCTTCTGTTGAAGAGTTCCATGTCCATGTAAAAAGGATCTCTTCATTTTCTTTTATGTTTGAACCTACAGGATATGTAGGAGTAGGTGCTAACTGTGTTACATCATCATAAGTTATATCAATATAAGCCGCATAACTTGTTCCAAGACTTGCGATACCCGTATATTCTGTTGAGGTTACTAAATGTGCAGGATTACCTGCCATAAAAACTGTGAAATATCCGTCACCTGAAACATTACCAGATATTATGTCAGTAATATCAGCTACTCGCCAGGAAGGATATGAGCCAGCATAATAATTTCCATTATAAGCCTCTACGCTTTTCCAAGCTCCAAGTGTTCCTTTTGACTCATAATTAACACCGGTTATAGTATAGAGTGCTTGCCCGTCTGTAATAAACGGTGCTACTTCCATTCCTGTAGGCCCATGACTATCATCAGATCCATTATGTCTGTAGTAAGAATAATAGTATAATTTTGCAGAAGTAATCCTTTTATATTTTAAACTTGAAGGAAAGACAAACTGTAAGATGGCATAAGCATTTCCATAAGGATTGGAGCTGTACCGTTTTCCACACCTAAGTCTTGTATCTGAGCTATGGTTTCCCGAATCCGATTCCTGTATCCAAGTACCAGCGGACATTGATATCGTTGTTGTGCCCATCTTATACCCTCCTTAGTGCCATTTTCTGCTGCTGTGCTAACTCAACTACTCTGTTGAAGTCACTCACATTCTTTGCGTCTATCGTTATGTAATAATTGTTGACTTCGCTCCGTCCGCCTACCTGATCCTCAGGAGTGATCTTAGTCCCTCGGGGAAGTGTTACCAGTTCGGGGCCTTCCTCACCTACCCAGGTCTGTCCACCCTGCCAGTTATCGGTACCGGATGCGTTCCTGCCTACACTGTAGGTAGTATTCGAAGCTCCGTTCAGACTCTTACCGATTGATTCTGTGGTCTTTGCGATCTCCTGCATTCCCTGACTTGCTTTGTCAGATTCTCCGGTAAGCTGGATTATCAGGTAAATCAATAAGCCTATCGCGGTAGCCACCGCCAAAATGATTGCCACAGTCTTTAAGGAAACTGCATTGAATATCATCTGTACTCCGCTGAATCCTGCCAGAGCTGTAGTAGCTGCACTCATGGCTGTTACAAGTTTGTAGATCAGAGCTATAATGCCTGCTACCGATGCGATTATAAGAATGGTCTTTATATCTACCTTGGAAAGGAAGTCCGTTAAGGATTCAAGTATCGGTATCAGAGCCTCACCAAGGATCTGTTTTGCTCTGTTAAGAGCTGCATTCAATCGGTCCATGGAATCCTTGAAGCTGTTCGCAGCTGTGATCTCATCCTCGGACATTATCAGTCCGTTCCTCTCGGCTTCGTCACCGTACTCTTTGAGAGCCTGGCTTCCTGCTTCGATAAGCGGCTTTAATTCCTTTGCCGACTTTCCGAACAGTTCCATAGCCAAGGCATCACGTTCAGTCTCGTTCTTGACGGTACCGAGTTTGTCTATGATCTCAAGGAATAAAGCGTTAGCATCTTTCAGCTGTCCGTTATTATCCGTTACCCTTACGTGGAGCTTGCGGAAGGCTTCTTCCATATCCTTGGAGCCGTTCCTTGCTTTGTTCATGTTGGTCTCAAGCTTGGTGATGGAACTTGCCATCGTATCAAACTCAACATCCACAAAATTGGCTGCATACTGTAGCTTTTGTATCTCTGTGGTAGTGAGTCCTGTCTGTACTGACAGTGTAGCCAGGTCATCGGCTGTGTTTGCGGTATCTACTGCAAACTTGGTAAGAGCGGTAAATGCCGCACCTATACCTACCGTCAAGCCTTTTAATGTATCGTTCAGCTTTTTGTTAGCTTCGTCAACTCCGAGAGTTTTCTTCTCAGCTTCCTTAAGCTGACCGTTCAGCTGTTCAAGAGTGGTACGTTCTTTCAGTAACCTCTTGTCAAGCTCATCTATCTCTTTCTGGGATGCGTTCTGTGAGGACATGGCCGCATCGTAAGCCTTCTTTGCTTCCTCGACCTTCTGATTCTGGAGTGCTATCTTCTGTGTGAGATAATCTTCCTTAAGTGCCAGCTGATCTGTAGCAGTACCATAGTTTTTGGCCTGCTCCTGTGCCAGCTTAAACTCCTGATCGAGGAGCTGCATCTTTCGATTGACTTCCGTCACTCCGCCGGTGAACTGTGAATAGTCCAAGCCGAGGTATATAGTTCGTTTATTGGATGCCATATTGTGATAATACCCCCTTAAGACTCTGCACAGTTCTTGGTGGCTCCGGTATTGGCTTGCCGGACATTGCTGCTGCCTTCGCTTTCTGCTCCTCAGCCCATCTCTCTATGAGATAAGTGACTCTCGGAAGCGTTGACCGGAAGAATCCGTCCTCATCCATTCCGAGCTTTACCGTGTACAGGTAGTAGAGCAGATCAAAGTCAATCTCTACATCTTTCTGTTTAAGAACTGTGCCATCAGTTTTTTTGTGTTTTCGTCCTCAGCATAATTCCCTATCGATTCAGAGAATGTGTTCGCTATCTCCATGATGTTTTCAATACTCATATTTGAAACGATCTCTCTTGCCTTAGATTCGTCATAGTTCTCGTTTATGTCTTTTCCTGCTGCATATATTATCTTGGCAGCAGTTTCTGCGATTCCTTTTTTAGTAAGCTCTGTGAGTCCGCCCTCAGATTCCTGTAATGCTAACAGGCATCTTATGTCAAAACGGAGGAGAATTGCTTCTCCCCCGTCAAACTGTAACTCGATCTCGGGGGCTGCCTTGCAGGTCATTGTTTTCTTTGCCATATTGCCTCCTTATGCCCCTTGTTTATCAGATGTCAGGTCCTGCTAAGAATGCAGTCTGATTTGCTGAGGTAAAGCTTGCATCGTCTGTATCTGCAATAACGATTACAGCCTTATCCTTTTCTCTTCTTACGAAGTCAATGTTAAGTGTCTCGGTCGAGTAGTTGATATTTGATTCAGTCTGCTGAGCTGAGATGTTCAGAGGCTGAGCTGTACCGACTAAAAGCCATATAGCTTCATATCCGCCGTCATCATGCTCTATCTCAAAGTATACAGCTACTTTACCGGGAGTATCGGTAGTCTTGATAGGAAGTGTTCCCTTTGCGGTCTCGGTAGATCCTAAGAAGGCTGCCTTGTCTGCAAGAGTAAGCTTATCAATTCCGATTGAAAGTGATGCACCGGTCATCTTGGTTCTGTTTGATACCAGCTCACCATCTCCGTAAAGCTCACCGGATGCACTCTTAAAGCTAATGTCTACCTGTCTCAAGGTAGGTATTGCTGTGATGGTGCCAAGAGTGTAGGATGAGGAAGTATCAGCTGTTACAGATGCACGTTTAAAGTTTCTTACGTTTATTCTGTATCCCATGGTTTAACTCCTTTCAAAGTTTATGGTTCATTATCGTCTTCCGGTACCGGATACGATAAGTATGTGTAAAAATGAAATACCGCGCGGAATTTCTTCGCTGTGGTATCGTAGTAACTCTCGATCTCAGGTGAAGATATACCGTCTGTCTGGTCGAGTACGGACATGAGTTCCGTAAGAGCCGAGTCCCTTGAAGCCTTTTCCTCATACCAGAGATTTATATATACTTCCAAAGTCCGTGATTTACTTTTGCCGTCTCCGAAAAGAGCCGGTGTAATTATTGTAGTCTCGAGTGTAGCCGCCGGATAGATGATAGATTCCTGACCTAAAAAAACGGGAATCTGCAACGTATCCTCGATTATACCTTTGATGTATTCTTCAGTCATGCGTTTACTGTCCTCCCAATCAAGTCATCTACTATTTTCTCTATCTCCTGAGTAGCATTCTCCATGGCCTTCCCCGTGAAGTGGAGTGCCCTGGTATGCACGGTGCCATTCGGATTCCGTGTACCGTCATCCAGCATATGCCATTTATAGGCAGTCAGTTTTCCTCCGTGTACCGTTACGCCCGTAACTCCGGTCTTTTTCCGTTTGCCATTTATGGTAACCTTGATATCGTCCCTCATGTGCTTGTATCCGGGTCCAGCTTCATTGGATTTTGGTAGAGCGGCTACAGTATTCTTTTTGATCACCTTGCCTATCTCCCCCAGGACCTTTTCCTGTTCGGACTCCATGATCTTTTCGCACCTCAAGACGTCAGCGACCATGCCCTGTAATGCTTTGTCATACTCAAAGTCTACTTTCATAGCCCTACCGTCACCTCTATGATTCCGCCAACAGGTTCAAATGTACGGATGATGTTAAATTTCTCATCATTGTATATTAGTTCTGTCGGTCTCTGCTTGTTTCCGCCTGTTTCGGCGATGATAGCCCGGTTGTATTCGTCTATGTCAATCTCAAAGATATATTGAGGATTGATGCCGACTTCCACGGCTGCATAGAACTCTTTGAATGTAACCGACTTTTTTCCACACCAGACCGGAGTCTCCGTCCTGGTAACGGTCGCGCCGGAAGTAGTCAGTGTTACAAGCTTGGCTTCTTCATTATGTATCATCTTCTATCTCCTCCGGCTCTGTGTCGGGATCCGGATCAGGTTCCGGCTCTGGCTCAGGATCCGGTTCGGGATCCGGTGTCGGTGCCGGTTCGGGTTCAGGTCCCCAGTCATGCTTTCGAAGGTTATCCAGCTGATACTGGAAAGCTTTTTCTGCGTTGCTTCTGATCCGCTCGTCCGTAGACAGATTCATAAGAACTCCCTGAATGATACAGTCTGCGATAAGCGGTCTGGTATCATCTACGGCTACAAAGTGCGGCACGCCTGCCCGCTCCATTTCGGACTCGCTCCAGTTTATATACCTGGTTATCTCTGTATCTAAGCCGGTGCCCTGTTTTCTAAGGGCAAGCCTTGCTGTATCTAATATAGCCATATTTCCTCCAAATATCCGGGAGCTTACGCCCCCGGATCATAATATTTTTTAAGTCTCACGTGTTACCACAACGGTATACGTCTTTTCACCGGCATCTCCGGTCACTGCGATAGTCAGGGTATTCTCCCCTTCTGCCCAGCTTGCGCTTGATTCGTTCTCTATCTCGGTCTCACCGACATGGATCTCGATCAGAGCATCCTCGGATGTAGGTGTGGCTGTCACCTTGTTTGACTGATTGGACGTTGTGGCTGTATAGCTGGTCACATCGGGATCAAATTCAGGTGTCAAGGTCAGCCCGGGAGCTGCACCGATAACCAATGCCGAAAGGGTATTAGCTACGGGCTCATATGTTGACGTGAGCGTTACCGTGTATGTGGTATCACCATCATCACCGGTAACCTTGACCGTCAGCTCGTTTTCGTCACTGTCCGGTACCCATGTCACATCGCTACCGTTTTCAACTGTAGTACCGTTAAGCTTGACCACAACTGTGGCAGCTTCACTCGTAGGAGTGGCGGTAACCTTGTCTTTGATATTCTCGGTTGTGGCCGTATATTCCGTTACGTCCGGATCAAACTCAGGTGTGAGTGTAAGCGACCCGATCGTCAGCCCCGATAAGGTCTTACTTATGGGGTCTTTGCGATGGTAAGTGCTACGAAGCCCTTGCTTACCGTAACCTTGCCGCCGGCTTCAACATCACCAACGATGGTGTCCATAAGGCTTGTAAATGCAAAGTCCTCAGATACACGTACTTCGTATGCGCTGAAAAGGTCAAGCTCGAAGTTCTTGGGATCGCCGTATACCATTGTTCTCTGCTTAGCAGTTGCACTCTGTGAGGTTCCCGCGCATGCAGTAAGTGCTGAACAAATGCAGTACTTAACAGCTAAGCCGCCATCCTTGATGATACCGGTGTTAGGATTTGCATCAGGAATGATCTCGTAGACAGCCTTCTTCTCGTTTGTTCCTCTTACATCACCGAAAGCTACAAGGTCGGTCTTGTTAAGGAAGAGCACGCCCTGTCCGCCTGAATACTCGTCTCCGCCATAGCTGAGTACGAGATCTCTAAGTGTGGTAGCTCCGACTGTTCCCTTGTTGCTGCCATCAAGTGCAGCTGCCACTTCGTCAACCAGAGTAGAAGCCTTGAGGTCTGCTGCGATGATTGCGGCTGTTGCCTTAGCACGGAGTGCCTGAAGTGCGAGCTTCTTTGTTTTAACTTCATACTGAAGAGGGCTCTGCTTCTTAGCCTGCTTTGAAATCTGGCTGAATACACCGAGGCTTGTAGGCTGGATCTCAACATATCCGTACGTAGGATCGCTTGCTGTACCGCTGTTGATCGCGCTGCCTTCTGTCTGTGAACTTGCGGTCATGCCAGCTGCTACATAAGCAACCTTGTTGCTGCCCATGCCTTCGCAGTTCTCAACATATATCATGTCAATGATGGAGCTCTCGCCGTCATTCATGTCGTTGATTCCTCTAACGCCGGTAGGTGTAGCAAGTGTGCCGCCGGATACAAGAGTAGCTCTCTTTGAGATAGCTGACCTTGTTTCCTCTACACTGATAGTAGTCTTCTTTGTTTCAACAAATGACTTTGCTCTTTCCTCAGCCTCTACAGTATTTCTGATAGGCTCAGCAATCTGAGGCTTAAGTCTTGCAGCGATATCCATCTTCTTGCGGATCTCTGCTTCTTCCTTTTCAAGTGCAGCTGTCTCGGTCTCGATCTCTGCAAGGCGCTTCTCATCAGCCGACTCTACTTCTTTTGCAAGTTCGCTCTTACGGAGAGCGATTTCCTGTAATCTCTTCTCGTTCATAATGATTCTTCCCTTTCTGTGGATTTTTAGCGTTTGCTCAGTCTTTCGATCAGAGCGGTTCTTCTTTCCGCAAGTCTGGCCTCCGCCAGCTTCTTTTCCTTTTCCTGAGCCTCCGCCTCCAGGATGGAATCCTTTCTTGCCGAAATGATTGTATCATCATATGCAGGTATATCTACTGCGGACACATCATAGAGACGTTTGATCTTACGCACGTTCCACTGAAGTTCATCCTTGTCGAATGACTCCTCGCTTATCCGGAAAGCAAAGCTCATTCTGTCTATATACCCGCCTTTGATCTCTTCATACAGCTTGCGGCCTTCTTCGGTACCGTCAAGCCTTGCCCTTACAAACAGACCTGTATCATCTACATTCAGTTCAAGGGTCTTGTTTCTTGTTCTGGCCATAACCTTTCCGCTATGGTTATAGTTGAATATTACATCGGACATCTGGCAGCCTTCAAAAGCTCCCCTGCATATCTGCTCTTTATACTCCTTGCCGTCATACTCAAACAGTACGGTAGGGCTGTCAAACACTGAAGCGTAACCTTCTACATACAGTTCTTCATTTTTTCCGTCTTCTGTAGAAGCAGAGCGTACCTGGAATTCAAATCTTCTCTCGGTCAGGTTCTTTCTCTCCAACGGTTTGTTCTCCATATTGATCTCAGGCATATTATTCGTCTCCTCCTTCTGAGCCTTCCTGTGGTTCTTTATAACTTGGCGGTGTACCGGAGCCTCCGGTACCGCTGCTGCCTTTACCATCATTTTTCCCGGACTGGTACTCGCTCTGATCATCTGCATTGATATAATTAAGCGACACCTGGCGGATATCTCCGCCTTCTACCGGAGGATACCCTAAGAGCTCTCTCTGTTCGTTTATGGTGAGGATGCCTATCTCCTTTGACTGGGATATGATATTGATCCTGGTCTGGAGTGACGTTCCCATCATAACGCCTCCGGATATCACCAGGCGGTTTCCAAAGTTCTTCTCCGTCTGGGTAAAGCAGGCATTTGTAAGTGCTTCCGAGAGTGCATCCCATAGCGGTTCAATAACCGATTCGTACCATGCCTGCCCGACATGCTCGCTGTATTTGCTCTGGACTATCTCTTCCGGTGTACGCATGTATGTGTATATCCTGTTCGTAGTCTCGCGCATCTGTGTAGCGTTGGCTGCATAATTTGTCAGGTTCAGCGGCACAAAATCCTCCATGGAGTCCACGCTGATTATGCCGCCATTCTCGGCTGCGTCTTTGAAGCGGTTTTCGAATTCTTGAGCATTTTTCTTGACGTCATCAGGATCCAGCACTGCTAATTTATGCTTATGTATGCCCCTGATCTTGTTTGCGGTCTTTAACGACTCCACGAAGCCTTCATCTGAGGCATGTTCCATGTCAAGGACCGCATAGATCGGAGAGTTGCTGTCGCCGGTAGCCAGGTTGTTGTTATAAAACTTTCTGACTATGATGCAGTCTTCCAGAGGAAGGAACCTGTGTGCCCCCTCATAATCGTCGAATTCTATGGCGTAGCCTCCGCCTATCAGTTCACGGATATCCAGGGTACTGTACGATACCGGGAATATCATTTCCGGTATAACCCTGCTGCCGTCTATGCTCCATTTGATATATGCGACAGCTGTGCCTTTTGTCTCCAGCTGTGCAAAAAACCAGTATTTGAACTCGTAGGCTGACATGATCGGATTCGGTTTAATGTTCAGCAGTTTTGCGTATTCCGAATTGTGAATAACGTTCTTTGTCTGCTCGTTGCTGTCAAGCCGTACATGCCGTATCTTGCCTTTTGCCGCATGCGTAGCAATGCAGTCCACTATCGCCCTGAAAGTGTCCTGTTCCCAGGCATCGAAATAATAGCGCCCGGAACGTCCGCCTCTGAAGGTGTATGTAGTCAGGCTTGATGCAGTCTTAGGTCTGAATAAATTAAAAAACTTTGAAAGCCAGCCCATTTCTTAAGCTCCTTTTATCGTATATATCGCTCGTAATCGTCTTCGTGCTTTTCAAGACATGTGTAAGCGTTCAAAGCCGATACGGTACCGTCTATTCTTTTGACCGATGATACTTTTACCGGCTGCTGTGATTCGATGCCGTCCTTGTTAAGTGATTTGACACCGGTATTCAGCAAACACCAGAGAGTCATCGGATTATTCTCGTATACTACAAGATGCTCTTCAAAGAGCCCGTGCAGCTTCTTCATGGGATATGTCCAGGTAAACGGTCCCTGCCTGATCTTCTCCATCTCGAAGCCTATATTTGTCATCTCTTCCACCCAGTATCCGGACAGAGCTGCATCGTATCCGATCCAGAGCGGGCGGATATTGTATTTCCGGACCATCATGCAGAACCATTCCGTCACTGCATGAAAGTCTACAGTCGCACCGTCGCATACCTGAAGCCAACCCTCATTTTTCCATTTTTCGTATGGAGCTTCCGGGTGCTGTGACAGCAGTGTCTTTTCAAGCTTCGACTGCGGTATGAAATATTTCTGCAAAAGGAATATTCTTTTGTCGTTCGGTTTCCTGATCAACAGGGATGCACAAGTCAGGTCGGTCGTAGCTGATAAGTCGCACCCGCCTATCGCATAGGATCTGGTGAGATATTCCATCCCGACTACCGTCGGATTATATGCTTCTTCATAATTCAACCAGCGGTTAAATGAGTTCTCCGGCAAGTTGAAATCCTTAGCCATGACCGTTGGTAGGAATGAAGGATCCCTTTTAGCCTTGTCGACGAAGTCTGCAAGCGTTTTATATTTTTTGATCACTCCCAGCCCGGGATTTGCTTCCGGCCAATGTACCGGATCCATCCAGGTGTTACGATCGTTCAGCTCGTAAATGAGCGGCAAGGTTGTATAATCTTCGTAGCCCGGTACCCACAGAGCAATATTTGAGCATACGCCGTATTTTTGATCAAAAAATCCTTCGCGGACAAACCCGTTCGTGGATATGAGCCATGCAAGCGGCTGGTCTCGCATTGACTGCCCCTGTATCATGACATCATAAAGTGATGAATCCTTCGCCGCATGGAATTCGTCCTGGCTGAAGAATGACGGGTTCAGACCGTCCATCGTGGAAGTGTCCGCAGCAAGACATTTGATAAAGCCCATATTGTAGGGGCTGTATATATCGCTCTGCCTTTTCTTAGTCACTGCCCTCAGTTCCGGGGACTGTGTACGCATGTTCACACACTCTGCGTAGATCAGGTTTGCCTGGTCTTTTTTGTTTGCGGTGCAATATACTTCGGGTCCGCCTTCCCGGTCGTTCAAGAACACATCCCATTCGACAGCTGCGGTCTCGGTTGATTTGCCGCATTTACGGCCTCTTATGTCAACGACTTCACGGAACCGGCGGTGTCCGGTCTCTATCTCTTTCCAGCCGAAGACCATCTGTATCTTCGCCTTCTGGAAAAGTTCCAGTTTTATCGGCTGCTGTGCAAACTTGCCTTTCGAGTGCTTGCAGAACTTCTCGATAAACTGTATATGTTTTTCTCCTGCTGCCTCATCGAAGTAGTACGGGAAGTCTGACGGCGGGTGTTTCATCCAGGCTGTTTCTCTCTCATACACCTTAGCTACTTTCTCACTTACCACTTCGTCACCGGATGCTATCCGGGAAGCGTATTCCAATGCGTAGTTCATTTGCTGATGAAGTTCAACAGCTCTGTGCCTGGTACAGAGATATCGTTTGAAGGTAACAGATCAGTGAGCTGCTTGATAGTTGATGAGTACAGCTTCTGGAGCTTGACGTACATGTCAGCTTCCGGACTGAGCTTGCGTCCCTTCTGGTGCTCCCCGTTCTGGTACTCTTCGGCTACTCCCTCAGCTGAGATATGGTTGCGCAGCTTCTCCAGCTGCTCGGCCATGAACGCAGCATCCTTGACCAGCCCTTCAGTCATTTTTTTACGTTCTTCCGGAAGTCACTCGACGATACTTTTGAGCTTTTTTAGCTCTTTTTTTGCAGAAAATTCCTGCTTCATCGAAAACCTCCCTTCTTTATGTGAAAACTCGAAAATTTGTTCGTTTTACCAC
>JAEEGK010004641.1_pt1 | contig 33576 bp, 26 predicted proteins | sample 8958771 | NCBI WGS metagenome assembly JAEEGK01 (sample SAMN16246547, study PRJNA631951) | gut metagenome | biome: gut microbiome; feature: rumen; material: SC-attached | host: Bos | place: Iran: Karaj | collected 2018-10 | reverse complement strand
TTCTTTTTGTTGGATTTAAAGGGAAAAATAATGCTTCCGGCAAATTGGTAGAATTGATTTCGCATGAACATTTACTCTTGACTAATTCTTTTGGCGGGCTACAAAAGGATATCTATTCAATTACTAACGACTATGAATATATAGTGATGTTTGGCGTGGACAAGTATTTGACATCCACAGTAAGAATCGAGGAGTCTGCAGTTAAGGACAATACAAGAGTTTATTCAAATCTTAAAATATCTAAGCTTACTAAATCGCTAATGGATGCCGGAGTAGAGGCGGAGATATCGGATAATCCTCAAAATAGCCTGTGTAATGAAGCATATTGGTATGGGCTTACTAGATTTGACGGAAGAGCTGTCTTTATTCATATTCCTACGATCAAATATGCAGATGAAATTTTTCTCAACAAAATGAAGTCTGCGTTTGGAAGATAAATCCGAAGTTAATCTTCCTAAGGGGGTGCAAATGCACCCCCCTCTCGTGCAAACCGGGGCGCGAGTAGTTATTGACCCTATCGAGTAAAAGAAAAATTCTTGAATATAATCACAATTTCGTGATAAAATTGCAACAGAGTTTTGGCGATTTTGCAGGATAAAAAGGAGCGACAATGGCTGTAAAATATGACAAATTATTCAAGGAACTGAAGAAGCGCAATATGAAGGATATCGAGCTTACAAGGGCGGCCGGATTCAGCGGAAACATAATGACCAGGATCCGCCGTGACGAGTATGTAAGTCTGGAGAGCATCGAAAAGATCTGCCGTGTGTTGAAATGCAAGGTGGATGATATTGTGACATTTACAAAATAGGAGAAACAGAATGTCTGAAGAAGAAAAAGACCTTAATCAGGGCGATATTGTTATATATCAGACCGATGATGGCGCTACAAAAATAGATGTCAGATTTGTAGATGAGACAGTGTGGCTAACGCAGCAACAGATGGCGGAGTTGTATCAAACATCCAGAACAAATGTTGTCGAACATATACAGCACATCTACGAAGAGGGAGAACTTGACGAACTTTCAACCTGTCGGATTTTCCGACAGGTTCGAATGGAGGGAAATCGTCAGGTTTCTCGTCAACTCCCCCACTATAACCTGGATATGATTATCTCTCTTGGATATCGAATAAAGTCCAAGATAGCTACCAATTTCAGAAAATGGGCTACAGAACGGCTGAAAGAGTACATGGTCAAGGGATTTACCATGGACGATGAAAGACTTAAAAAGCTGGGTGGCGGAAATTACTGGAAAGAACTTTTGGATCGTATCCGGGATATCCGCTCATCCGAGAAAGTCATGTACCGTCAGGTGCTTGATCTGTATGCTACCAGTGTTGATTATGATCCTAAAAGTTCTGAATCTATTGCTTTTTTCAAAATGGTACAGAACAAATTGCACTATGCAGCGCATGGACATACGGCGGCTGAGGTTATATATGAACGTGCGGACGCTGAAAAGCCGTTTATGGGACTGACTGCTTTTGACGGAGACTTCCCGACCGCAAAAGATATAGTTGTTGCCAAGAATTATTTGTCTGCCGAGGAGCTTAAAATTCTTAACGGCATCGTTTCCGGATATTTTGACTTCGCAGAAGTTCAGGCTATGCGCCATAACCCGATGTATATGAGCGATTATGTTGAACATCTGGACAGAGTTCTTGAATCTACGGGCGAAAAAGTGCTTGCCGGAGCTGGAAGAATAAGTCATAAGGAAGCAATGGACAAGGCGCAGGCTGAGTATCAGAAGTATATCGTACAGAATCTTTCACCAGTTGAAGAAGCTTATTTGCAGGCTATAAAAGAAGTTGAGGGAAAAGTGAAAGCCAAAACTATAGGGCGAGGGAAAAAGAAGGATAAAGCCGATCAGGAATGACAAATATAAAAGTTTTTCGGAAAGTTGACAGGGATAGTTGACATACTTGGTTGACATCCCTGTCATTGGTTCGCTTCTTTACTAAGAGACTCCATGCCGGTTTATGTGTTACACTGGGATTAATGAAAAGAGGATAGGGTTATGTCGTATGAAGATCCGTCAATAGTTCAGGAGTGGCTTGACCATTTAAAAGAACTGAATGTCAGGACGAAGAAGATGTTTGGCTGCTACTGTTTGTATTGTGACGGTCAGGCAGTGGGATGGATTCATGATAGCGTCCTAAGTTTGCGAGAAGTCGGCTTGGACTATTTGCCGGATGATATAAAAAGACCGGGAAAAGATGACAAGATACAGGAGCTGGTCATACCATTCGATTATGTTAATGCGGAATGGTTGCCCAGCGCTGTTCAGGATACTGCAGATATTCGAATGATTGGAGAATAGCAGAATATGCTTGATTTAAAAGAAATATATGAAAACGATAGTACAAAAAAGGTGATATGCACACGCTTTTGTTAAATAGTGAACACCCCCTTGCCGAAAAGTGAACACAGGGACGAAAAAGGGGTGTTCAAATGCACACCCCTAATTGCAGTAGTATTTTTTTAATACTTTTACTACGTTTTGACTACTACACAAGGCATTGATTTGCACCGAATTGCCCCTTTTTGCAAAAAGTGTAGTCTTGGAACAGTAAAAAATCACTCAAGCAGGAGTGGGCAAATCGCCCTAAAACACGGCATTTGGGGGCAATTTGAGAGGAGAAAAAGTTATGACCAAAGTATTATTCATCTGCCACGGCAACATATGCCGTTCTCCAATGGCAGAATTTATAATGAAAGATCTGGTGCGAAATGCGGGACGTGAAAAGGAGTTTGAAATAGCGTCCGCGGCCACAAGTACCGAGGAGATATGGAACGGAGTGGGAAATCCGGTGTATCCGCCGGCAAAGAGGAAGCTTGCAGAGCATGGGATATGCTGTGAAGGAAAGAGGGCAAGGCAGATAACGGCAGCGGATGGGGAGTACTACGACTTTTTGATATGCATGGATAGTGCAAATGTGAGGAACACTAAGAGAGTTTGCGGCCATGAAGAGAAGGTGCATCTTTTGCTGGAATATGCAGGAATAAACAGAGATGTGGCAGATCCCTGGTATACGGATGACTTTGAAGCAACCTGGCGGGATGTCCTGCAAGGATGTAAAGCATTATTGAAAACCTTATAGAGCCAAAGGGGACGTTTCTGTTTTGGCTCCCTTTTGGCTCTTTGCCTTCGAAATCTTGTGAATAGTTATTCACACTTTTGGATAAAAGTGCTAAAATAGCGATGGGCAACTGTATGGCTCAAAAAATGTGATGGAGGTTGAATTTATGAAGGTATTGCTTAAAGGGGGAAAGCTCTATGACGGATCCGGAGCGGATGCTGTTATGGAGGATGTTTTATTTGAGGATGACAGGATTCTGGAAGTGGGGAATGGGATCAGCGAAGACAAGGCGGACAAAGTGGTGGATATCACCGGGAAGTCTGTTGCACCGGGGTTTATTGATGAGCATTCTCACAATGACTGGTTTGCGATCAAAAAAAACACTTTGCCCTATTTTGAACCTTTTATCAGACAGGGCATAACCACATTTATAGCAGGTAACTGCGGTGTGTCGGAGATAGGTTTTGAGAAGGATTGCAAGTACGTAGACAAGATGGGCGGAGGCCTGTTCTTCTTTAATGACACCACGGGAGAATACGGAAATGTAAATGATTTCCTGAAGGCGATCGATGAAAACTGTCCTGCCAATATGGCGGAGCTGGTGGGACATTGTTCTGCCAGAGCTGCGGTTTCAGGCTATTCCAACAGGAAGCTTACTCCGGAAGAAGAGCAGAAGATGCTTGATATCATAGAGGATAACCTTAAGAACGGTGCGGCAGGTGTTTCTCTCGGACTCATGTATGAGCCGGGACTCTATGCTGACGAAGACGAATTGAGAAAAGTGGTGGAGCTTTGCGTTAAGTATGATAAACCACTGACTGTTCATCCCAGAGCCAATTCGGCAGTTTCCATGGCTTATCCTCAGCTTTTGGGAAGGTCACACATCCTTCGCGGAGTGGATGAACTGGTAAACATCTCCAAGGGTACCAACCTTAAATTACAATATTCACATGCAATATTTGTGGGCAGAAGATCCTTAAAGGATCAGCCGGAGTTCCTGCAGCTTATAAACAAGATGAGGGATGAGGGAGTCAGAGCTCAGTTTGATATATACAATGAACTTAAGGGCGTTTCAGTCATCACGGTAATACTTCCCACCTGGTATCAGGGAATGAGCGAAGAGGAGAGGAATAAGCCTTTGACCAAGTTAAAACTCCGTGCACTCATAAAGGCAACTTCATTGCTTCTGGGCTTTGGATATGATGATATTGAAGTGGCTTATATCGGCCCGGGATATGAAAAATATGAAGGAAAGACAGTTCACCAGCTGGCTAAGGAATACAAAAAGTCGGACCTCGACATGTACCTGCAGCTTTGCAAAGAGTCCAATTTCCAGGGTCGTGTCAATATGGGGCCTTATACGACGGAGGATATAATACACGATTTTGAAAAAAATGATTTATGTCTTTATATGACAGATGCCTGGGTAGAAGATCACGGTATCCAGAATCCGGCCATATATGACTGCTTCCCTAAGTTTCTTCAGGATTCTTTAAGAGGGGACGGTGATATAATGCCTAAAACCATAAACAGAATGACCGGAGCTACGGCGGATCGCTTTATGATCAAAGACAGAGGGTATCTGAGACCGGGCTATTTTGCAGACATTACGGTATTTGATGAGAAAGTGTTGAAGGAATCTGAAAGAGACAATACCTGCTCCTTCGGCATTGACAGAGTTTATATAAACGGTAAGGAAGTTCTGGCGGATGGAAAGATCGACGAGAAGCTTTTGAAAAACGCCGGAAGAGCAATAAGAATATAAACTGTAAAAGCATAAATGTAAAACCTCCTTTCGAAGGATCGAACATGATCCCGAAAGGAGGTTTTCTATGTTACCCTTTACATAAGCCCGGGTAAAAAGCTTTTTTATTCCACGGCTTCTGCTTTGCCTTATGTTTTAATAGTGATCAGAAAAGTGTATAATACGTAAAAACCTGAAAAAAATATAGACTATTTGATGATCCGATGTAATTTATGATAGCGCTTTTGAATAATATAAACAATATAGGTGTAATTTGTTTGTAAAGGATACAATTTATTAATAATTGTTTATATATATGCGTTTAACTCTACTTAATGATTGTTTAATAATTTTTGACATATTATTGCGAAGACAAAAGAAACAGTCATTTGTCGGGAAAGGCCAACCGACGGAAGAAAGTGAGGAATAAATGTTTTTCAGAATATTGAAAAAAGATCTTATAAGGAAGAAGACCATGAATATCGTGTTATTGATATTTGTGCTTCTTTCCGCCATGTTTGCTTCTTCAAGTGTGAATAACATGCTCGCGGTTTACGGAGGCATCGACTATTACTTCGATAAGGCGGGAATGTCTGACTACATTATGATAGTTAAGAACAGAAACGGGGAAGATACGACAGAAAAATTGCTGGAGACAGCTAAAGCAGCTAATGGTTACAAGAAAGAGGACATCTTTTATTATTCTTCGGCAAATATTAAGAAGAATGGGGAGAAATATGCTTCTTTTGAAAATGCAGGTATCATCCTTCCCATTGGTAAAGCGTGTTTAAACTACTTTAATTCAAAGAATGAGACCATAACGGAGGTAAAGAAAGGACATGTTTACATAGGAGGGGCATTGGCCGATCCTAAAGTGACAACTGTAGGAGATGAATTCTGTCTGGATTATGGTGACGTTAAGATGAACCTTGTTATCGACGGATACATTAAAGATGCATTGATGGGATCACCGTTCATGGGAAATCCCAGGATGCTCATGAATGACGAGGATGCGGCGAAACTCTTTGGAGATAAAGATATAGTAAACAGCTATTCGGGAGCGATCTACTATGTTGATACGGATAGAGTAAAAGAATTGACGGAAGAATTATCTGATATAAAAAACGCCATGTTTTCCGGGGATAAAGGCATGATCAAAATGACCTATTTGCTGGAAATGCTGGTTGCTGGGCTTTTGATGGCAGTAAGCATATGCCTGATCCTTATTGCCTTTGCCATGCTTTCTTTTACGATCAAGTTCACATTGGAAGAAGACTTCAGAGAGATCGGAGTCATGAAGGCACTGGGGTTAAAGGCACGATCAATAAGAATGATCTATATTGTAAAGTATCTGTGTCTGGCGGTGATCGGCGCAGTAATAGGATACATTTTAAGTGTTCCCTTCGGGAATATCATGCTTGAAACTGTTACGGAAAATATTGTGATCGGAAACGAAAACCGGGTAGCGGTGGGCGTGATAAGCGCAGCCATGGTTGTGATCTTAACGGTGGGCTTTTGTTACCTTTGTACAAAAAAGATAAAGAAAATGTCCCCCATAGATGCGGTTCATAACGGAGAGACCGGTGAGCGTTATCATAAAAAGTCGATCATCAGGCTTTCAAAGACAAAGCTGGGCCTTAATGTGTTCCTGGGACTCAATGATGTGCTCAGTAAGCCAAAGCAGTATGTCAGTATGATAGCGACCTTTACGGTCTGCATTTTGCTGGTGGCGATGCTTGCAACAGCCGCAAACACTTTGATGAGCGATAATTTGATCTTTTTGTTCGGAACGACCGAAAGTGATGTCTTTTATTCCTCCACGGAAAAAATAATGGGCTCTATGGAGAGCAAAGACAAGGATTACCAGAAGAAAGTATTTGAGGAGATCGAAGAAAAACTTTCGGAGAACGGTATGCCGGGGAAGGTGCATGAAGAACTCATGTATCAGATACCTGTAGAGTTTAAAGGCAAGAATATGCTGATCTCCATGCAGCACTGTCCGGATACAAAGACCACAGATTATGTTTATGAGGACGGAGTGGCTCCAAAGTATGTGGATGAGGTGGCTTTTACACCGCAGATAATGGAAGAGCTTGGGGCAAAATTGGGAGATAAGATCATATTAGACCTAAATGGTCAGAAAAGGGAATGTATCATCACAGGAACCTTTATATCCATGAATATGCTCGGAAAAGTGGGAAGGCTTCATGAGGAAGCTGATTTAAAACCCAACACGGCCTCCAGCGGATATGCCTTCCAGATCGATTTTGACGATGATCCGACATCGGAAGTTGTAGATGAAAGAATAGAAAGATTAAAAGAGATATTTGATACTGAAGAGATATATAATGCCGCAGATTATGTGAAGACCTGCACCGGCTCCGCAGAAGTGGTGATGGCAGGTAAAAATCTGGTATTGGTCATTGCCCTTGTTATAGCTGCCTTGACGGCGGTACTTATGGAAAGATCATTTATTAGTAAGGAAACTACGGAGATTGCTTTGATGAAGGCTATCGGCTTTAAAAACAGAAGGATCTCAGCTCAGCACACCTGGCGGTTTATTACTGTAATGGGGATATCTTTGATCATTGCAAGCATATTGAACTATCCGGTGACAAAGCTTATATGTGACAGGATATTTGGAGCTATGGGTGCAATATCCGGGATAAAATACGATGTCAAGTTCCTTGAAGTTTACGGCCTGTATCCGTTAATGCTTACGGCTGTGGTTGTAGCGGCAGCGTGGGCTACTTCATTATACGCACGCAGGATACATGCCGATTCCATGGGCAATATTGAATAGAGAAAAAGAGAGGAAAAGAAAGGAAAAGAAAATGAGTACAGTGATTTCTGTTAAAGATCTATGCAAGACTTACGTTGTTAATAAAAAGCAGAACAATGTATTGAAAAATGTAAATTTCAATATAGAAGAGGGCGAGATGGTAGCTGTAATGGGACCTTCAGGTTCAGGAAAATCCACGCTTCTTTATACGGTTTCCGGAATGGACAGGATGACAGCGGGTGAGGTCACATTTAACGGCCGCGGTTTATCAAAACTTGATGACGATCAGATGTCCGAAATAAGACTAAACGAAATGGGCTTTATCTTTCAGCAGATGTATATGATGAAAAATCTTTCGATTCTTGACAACATTATACTTCCTGCTGTAAAGTCAAAAAAGAACGATCTGGGTCGCAGGGCCATAGTGGAGAGAGGACGTTCGCTCATGAAGAGGCTGGGAATAGAGGAGACCGCTGACAATGATATTAATGAAGTTTCAGGAGGTCAATTGCAAAGAGCGTGCATATGCAGAAGCATGATCAACAGTCCTAAGGTGATATTTGCGGACGAACCCACGGGAGCATTGAACAGAACTTCATCGGATGAGGTCATGACAGAACTTGTTAACCTAAATAAGGACGGTACGACCGTAATGCTGGTGACACATGATGTGAAGGTTGCGGCAAAATGCACCAGAGTCCTTTACATAGTTGACGGTAATATCCGTGGCGAAAAGAAGCTGGGAAGATTGGAACGGGAGATCGAGCTTAAGGACAGAGAAAGAGAACTGAGCAACTGGCTTATGGAGATGGGCTGGTAAATTCGGAGGAAGAATGCTGGATATACTCATAGTTGAAGATAATAAGGAATTGAGTTCTCTTCTTGCGGATTTCCTGCGGGCGGAAGAATATACCGTTTCCGTGGCGGAAAGCGGGGAAAAGGCCATTAAACTCTATGATACCTACGGGGCACGACTGGTACTTTTGGACATTATGCTTCCCGGACTTGACGGTATGTATATACTTAAAAAGATCAGAGAGAAGTCAAACACTCCAATACTCATGGTGAGCGCCAAAGTGGCGAAGGATGATAAGCTCAGGGCCATTGTTTCCGGAGCAGACGATTATATCGAGAAACCCTATGATATCGACATACTTCTTGCCAAGATCAAAGGCATATTTAAACGCCGCCTGGCAACGGAAACCTTTACCGACGGGAATATAACTCTGGATGTGGCTCACGAAAAGATACTTAAGGACGGGAAGGAAACGGATAACACCACAAGAGAGTTTGAACTTTTAAAACTGCTGATGGAAAATAAAGGTCACACTTTACTAAAGGAGTATATTTTTGATACAATATGGGGCATTGACAGCGACTCGGAATTGCAGACCCTGACAGTCCATATCAAATGGCTTAGGGAAAAGATCGAAAAAGATCCAAAGAATCCCAAAAAGATCATAACCGTATGGGGAAAAGGATACAGGTACGAATGATTTGAACAAGGGTGACGGCATTAAAAAAACCTTTATAAAACTTTGCATAGTCATATTTACTATTCTGCTGCTGATCATTTTGGCAGCAGAATTTGTCATGTTTAAGAAAAACAGCGCTTCCTCCTTCCTTTATAAGATCGAGATAAACCGTGTGGAGAATGAGCTTGAGCGAAGCGAAAGTGAGCCGGGATATGAACCTGACCTTACCGGATATGAAACTATTTTGGGTATCAAAAAAATGGATCAGGCATATATTGTGCCGGCAGATATGCTTGATAAGGAATTCTCCGAATACGACGGACATTATGTCCTAAAAAATATTTCCGGATCTGTATACAGGATAGACTATAAGGTTGACCTTTCATATGAAAGACGTGAGATAGTCATCATTGTTAATATCATTCTGGGGACGGTCATTGTTACGGCTGTAGGGATATTGGCCTTTCTGTACTTTTCATTGATAAAAACCTTCGGGCTGATTTCGGACTATCCGGAAGAACTGTCCAAAGGGCATATGGTTCCTCCACTTCCGGCAAAAAGGATCAAGTATTTCGGTAAGTTCCTCTGGGGGCTGGATGTATTAAGAGAAAAACTGGAGGAGGAAAAGAAAAAAAATCTCGAACTTCAAAAGGAAAGAAATGTTTTCCTGCTGTCTTTATCTCACGATATAAAGACGCCTCTTTCCGCCATTAAGCTTTATGCAGCTTCTGTCAGAAAAAACCTTTATAAGGATGAGGACAGGATAAGGGAAGTGGCGGAAAAGATCGACTATAACGCGAATGTAATAGAGAGTTATGTGGCAAAGATCATATCCGCATCCAACGACGATTTCCTTAGCTTTAATGTGAATAAGGGTGAGTTTTACCTTTCCGAAGTCGTAAATTACATTAAAGGTTTTTACGGTGAAAAGCTGAAAGCCATAGGGACGGAGCTTATCATCCCCGAGTTCACCGATGCTTTGATAGAGGGAGATAAGGAACGCTTTATAGAGGTGCTGCAGAACATCTTTGAGAATGCGGTCAAATACGGAGACGGACAAAAGATCGGTATGGATTTTTCGGATGAAGAGGAGTATAAACTAATTACCGTATCAAATACAGGATGTACTCTTTCACCCGATGAGACGGGGCATATCTTTGACAGTTTCTACAGAGGATCAAACGTGGGAAATAACAGCGGCAGCGGACTTGGACTGTATATATGCAAAAAACTCATGATCATGATGAACGGTGACATTTATGCCGGGTGTCCGGATGGTGAGATGAGGATCACCCTTGTGTGCTCTAAAAGGTGATCGGGGTATTTTGTAAACCCGGTTTATAGGATTATTTAAGGAGCAGATAACCATGAACACAACAATGAACGGTTCTAACATCATACAGGAACGGCTGTCAGCCGCAGGTGACGAAAAGTACAAAGAGTTTCAGTCAAAGCTGGTGCCCAATATAGATCCGGATACGATGATCGGAGTCAGAACCCCGGATATGCGAAAGATAGCCAAGGAATTCTTCGGGACAAAAGAAGGGGAAAGTTTTCTGAAAGATCTGCCTCACAGATACTACGAAGAAAACCTGGTGCATTTTTTTATGATCGCAGAGATAAGGGACTTTGATGAGTGCGTAAATGAAATCGCTGTTTTTCTGCCTTATGTTGACTGCTGGCCCGTATGCGACCAGTCAAGCCCCAAGGTCTTTAAAAAGCATCATGAGGAGCTTTTGCCGCTTATAAAGAAATGGATAGATTCTCCCCATGTGTACACTTCAAGGTTTGGACTGCGTATGCTCATGAATGAGTTTCTGGGCGCGGATTTTAAAGAGGAATTCCTTGAATGGGCGGCTTCAAAAGAGGGTGAGGACTATTATTTAAAAATGATGGTGGCCTGGTATTTTGCCACGGCCCTTGCTAAGCAGTGGGACTCGGCGGTTAAGTACATCGAAGAAAGAAGACTGGATCCCTGGATCCACAATAAGAGCATCCAAAAGGCTATTGAAAGCTTCAGGGTGTCTGAAGAACATAAAAGTTATTTACGAGGATTAAAATGAGAATCAAACAGATCAGAAGTTCGTTATTGCTGGTACTGACAGCGCTTATCTGGGGTGTTGCTTTTGTGGCACAGACCAAAGGTGGAGCGGCTGTCGGGCCTTTTTCCTTTATTTTCGTCAGATTTTTGATGGGATCCGCGGTTTTGGTACCGGTGATAAAGATCCTGGACAAGACCGGGCTTTCGGTGAGAAGACCGGAGACCAAAGAAGATAACAAAAAAATGTGGATCTATGGTGTACTTGTTGGCATAGCTCTTTGCCTGGCGGCCATAGCCCAGCAGCTTGGAATTGACATGGGAGCTCAGGTCAGCAAGGCTGGATTTCTTACCGCCCTTTATATTATCCTTGTTCCTATACTTGGCATATTTATCGGGAAAAGATGCGGATGGAACATCTGGCTTGGAGTAGGTATCAGCGTAATAGGTCTTTATTTCCTTTGCATGAGTGACGGTCTTGGCTTTAAGGCCATGGATCTTTCACTGCTGGCCTCAGCTCTTTTATATTCGGTTCAGATCCTTTTGATCGACAGGTTTTCTCCATTGACTGATCCTGTAAGGCTTTCTTCGATACAGTTTTTGACCTGCGGACTGCTGGCAGGCCTGCCTGCATTGATATTTGATGTCCCGAAATGCGGAGGCTTCGGCCCCTGGCTGGCTGCCTTCGGAAGTTGGGATGCCTGGATCCCTATTTTATATGCCGGAGTACTCAGCAGCGGAGTGGCTTACACCTTACAGGTAGTGGCACAGCCGGGACTGAATCCCACCATAGCCTCCCTTATAATGAGTTTTGAAGCCGTGTTCGGAGCTCTGGCCGGCTGGGTGCTTTTGGGACAGACTATGACCGGAAGAGAATTAATGGGATGTGTTCTTATGTTTGTGGCAGTGATCATCGCCCAATTACCTCTTTCGGACATATGCGTGAATTGCAGACGCAGTAAAAAGACAGTTTCTGATATAAAATGATGAAATATTCCGAAAACTGTGATAGAATATAACAAACCGGAAAATTAGCCGGGACGGACAACTGAAAACACCGGTTGTAATACGAGAGGATCATTATGAAAAAATTCATTTCATGGAATGTTAACGGGTTAAGAGCCTGCAAAGATAAGGGCTTTCTTGACTTTTTCAATAGTATAGATGCCGATGCCTTCTGCCTTCAGGAGACCAAGCTGCAGGAAGGACAGATAGATCTGGACCTTCCCGGGTACTTTCAATATTGGAATTACGCCGAGAAAAAGGGCTATTCCGGTACTGCGATCTTTACGAAGGAAAAACCTGTGGCTGTAACCTATGGCCTGGGCATAGAAGAGCACGACCATGAGGGAAGAGTTATAACACTGGAGTATCCCTCCTACTACCTGATCACGGTTTATGTTCCGAATTCCAAGGAGGACCTTTCCAGACTGGAATACAGAATGAAGTGGGAAGATGATTTCCTGGCCTATGTGAAGGGACTTGAGAAAAATAAGCCGGTCATATACTGTGGCGATCTGAACGTGGCTCATAAGGAGATAGACCTTAAGAACCCCAAGACCAATCATCACAATGCCGGATTTACCGACGAAGAAAGAGGAAAGTTCGATAATGTGGTGGCCAACGGCCTTACGGATACCTTCAGATTCTTTTATCCCGACTTAGAGCAGATCTATTCCTGGTGGAGCTACCGCTTTCAGTCCAGAGCTAAAAATGCCGGGTGGAGGATAGACTATTTCATCACTTCAGCTTCTCTTAACGCTAAGCTCAAGGATGCTAAGATACACACAGAGGTTTTGGGCTCGGATCATTGTCCGGTGGAGCTGGACATTGATATCTGAAACTTGGATGACAGGAAGGATCAGATATCGGATATAATAATAACTTGAAGTAATGTTGGGGAGATAACATGCGAGATTTTTTGCTGGCAATACAATGTATCAGTATAGTAGGTTTGTTTACGGAGTGCTGGGCTATTTTTCAAAGGATGAAGAGCCGTCTGCACTATTATCTGTTTTTAAGTTGTATTTCGGCTCTTGTGATAAATACGGGTTATATCCTGGAGATCACTTCAAAAACCGAGGAGGCATTTATCGCCGCCCTTAAGTTCGCTTATTTGGGCAGGGCGTGGTATGCCTTCTTTCTGTTTTTATTTACTATGGAATTTGTAAGAGTGAAGCTGCCGGGATACATTAAAAAGATAATGATCCTGGTTCATGCATTTACTTATGTGGTTATTCTTATGTTTCCGGGAAACAGGCTGTATTACACGGATTGGGAATTCGTAACCGACGGTCTGTTCCCTTATATGAAACATGGAAACGGCCCTTTGCATCATTTGCATATGTTTTTTCAAGTCTTTTATATAGTGCTCGGTCTTTCCTTTCTTTTTCTTGCGCATCGCCGGGAAAAGAACCCTAAAATGCGCAGACGCCTGTTCATGGTGATACTTGCCTTCTTTACCGAAAGCGCCTTCTTTATCGCACAACTTTCCGGTATATACACAAAAACAGGATACTACGATGTTTCAAATATCGGATATTTTATTGCAAGCATGATCATGCTGGTGGCCATACTGTCTCTGGATCTTCTGGGAACCAACGATATAGCCAGGGAATTTGTTATAGACAGGATATCCGAAGGGATAATCGCAGTTGACAATGATGATAGGATACAGTACTTTAACGAGCCTGCGGCCAAGCTCTTTCCGGAACTGGATAAAGAACTTACTGAGCCTAGGAAACATGGGAGAAAGCGTTTGGGAGAGCAGGAGATCCTTTCTACCATACGTGAGGCCATTGAAAAAGAAGAAAACATAATGATCGACGAACGGCTGTACAGGCCGGATGAAAATGAGCTGATGAGAGACGGAGTAAAGTTCGGTAAACTTTATGCCCTGGTTGATGAAACGGAACACATACAATACTTAAAGGAATTGGAAAAAGAAAAGGAAAATGCCGATAAGGCCAATGTGGCCAAGAGCAGATTCCTTGCAAGAATGTCCCATGAGATCAGAACTCCCATAAATGCTGTTCTGGGAATGGACGAAATGATCTTAAGAGAGTCGGGAGAAAAGACCATAAGGGATTACGCCGGAGATATAATGGCAGCGGGTAAGACTCTTATGTCCCTTATAAATGATATTCTGGATTTTTCCAAGGCTGAAGAGGGACAGATGAAGATAATCCCCGTGCAATACGAAGTGTCTTCATTGATCAATGACCTTGTCAACATGATAAGGGACAGGGCGGTAAAGAAAGGCTTAAAGTTTACGGTTGAGGCCGAAGAGGGTATACCTCACCTCCTTAACGGTGATGAGCTGCGTATAAGACAGTGTGTTATGAACATTCTTACCAACGCAGTCAAATACACGGAAACAGGTTCGGTAAAAATGCAGGTATCCTATAAGAAGGCTGCCACTTCCCGTGATCATATCCTGCTTTCCTTCTCTGTTGAAGATACAGGCATAGGCATGCACAAGGAGGATATGGAAAAACTCTTTTCACCCTATGAAAGGATCGATGAGGAGAGAAATCGTGCCATTGAAGGAACGGGACTGGGAATGAGCATTACCAGACAGCTCCTGGAACTCATGGGAACACAGCTCTGTGTGGAAAGCGAGTACGGTAAAGGCTCGACCTTTTCTTTTGAAGTGGAACAGGAAGTGGTTTCATGGGATAAGATAGGAGATTACAATCATCGTCTCGTGGAAACAGGCAGTGAAGAAAAGGGCTATCGTGAACTGTTCCATGCACCTAAAGCCAGGATACTGGTGGTGGATGACACAGAAATGAATCTGACTGTCATAAAAAGTCTTCTTAAAAAGACTGATATACACATAGATACCGCACTGTCGGGAAAAGACGCTTTGATGCTGGCAGCGGTAAACAAATACGATGCTGTATTTATCGATCATATGATGTTCGAAATGGATGGCATAGAAACCCTCAGTAAACTCAGGAAGGAAGGAAAGAACAGAGAGACCCCCGCTGTGGCGCTTACGGCAAATGCAATATCCGGAGCAAGAGAAATGTATCTTGAGGCAGGCTTTGACGATTATCTTTCCAAGCCTGTTGATGGGGAAAAACTGGAAAGAATGCTGTATAATATTCTTCCCGTAGAAAAGATACAGGCTGTTGACAAAAATGAAAGAAGCACTATAGCATCAGGTCCTGCAAGATCTAAGATCCTGGTAGTGGATGATGATGAATCCGTATGTGCTTTGATAAAAAGCATAATGGAACCGGCCTATGATATTGAAGTCTGCATGAAGGGCGCAGAGGCTCCGAAAAAAGCCAGAGACATAAAGCCCGAACTCATCATCCTGGATGTGCATCTGGCGGACAGAAACGGTTTCGAGCTCATGAGGGAATTTAAAGCCTGTAATGAGACTGCAGACATTCCGGTACTCATGGTTACCGGAGATAATGACGCGGACACAGAGGAAAACGGTCTTAAATGCGGTGCATCGGATTACATCGTAAAACCCTTCGTGCCCGATGTTCTTAAACAGCGTGCAAAGCATATAATAGATCTTCACAGGTATCAGAGATCCATAGAGGATGAGGTTGAAAGGCAGACCAACAGAAGTATGAGACTGGGCAGAGAGATGATGTTTGCCCTTTCTAAGACAGTCGATACCAAGGACTTTTACACAGATGGTCATTCCAGAAGAGTGGCCGCTCTTTGTGCCGAGATCGGAAGAAGAATGGGAAAGAATGACTTTGAACAGGTGGATCTGTATGAAGTCGGTCTTTTGCATGATATCGGCAAGATAGGTATACATGAAGATATAATCCACAAAAAATGCAAGCTGTCTGATGATGAGTTTGCAGAGATCAAGGAACACACCATAATGGGCTATAATATCCTGAAAGAGATCTCGGATATGCCCATGCTCTGTGAAGGTGCCAGATGGCATCATGAAAAATATAACGGTACCGGTTATCCGGATGGACTTAAGGGTGAGGAGATACCGGAATGTGCCCGCATTACCTGCGTTGCAGACTGTTATGATGCCATGACCAGTACCAGGACCTATTCAAAGCCCAAGACCCGTGAAGAGGTTAGGGCCGAGTTTGTCCGCTGCAGAGGAGTTTTGTTCGATCCCAATATCACCGATGTAATGCTTGCGATGATCGACGAGGACGAGGATTATCGGATAAATGAAAAAGCTTTCAGCGGAGAGGTGTGGAAGGAATACAACAGGCTTTGGAAAAATATGGATTATGAGGAGCCGGCATATGAAGAGGCCGTGAACGTGAAGCTGAGGATCGCAGCTGAAGGGGAAGATGCGGCTGTGACAGTGGAAGAAGATGAAAAGCTGCCGGACTATCTGTATTCGATCTCGGAGCTGAATGTGGAGGAAGGGCTTAAAAACTGCGGCTCAGCTCAGGGATATATGTCAGTGCTTTCGGTATTTAAACAGACCGCAGGACCCAAGGCGGAAGAGATAGAAGGTTTTTATAATGCCGAGGACATACAGGGATATACAGTAAAGGTTCATGCTCTTAAGAGTTCTGCACGTATAATAGGCGCCGCAGTGCTCTCAAAACTTGCTGAACAGCTGGAGTTTGCCGGGAAACAGGACGATAAGGAGTTTATAAAAGAAAATACGGATAAACTGCTTAAAATGTATCGTGAGCTGGATAAGGAGCTTTCAGCCGATGACTGCGAATGCGCTGAAAAAGCAGAAATAAGTAGCGCCGAATTAAAAGAGGCTTTTCAGACAGTGATCGAGATTGCGGATGCCATGGATTACGGGCTTATGGATCAGCTGTTGAAGAGTTTACATGACTACGATCTTGAAAGCTTAGCGGAGTCAAGACTTTCGGAGCTGGAAAAGCTTTTGTCCGAACTTGACTGGGAAGGAATGATAAAAATAGCTAAGGAAGCATATGATAGTATAACGGAGGCATAAAATGAAAGGATCTAAGGGGGATGGAAAAGTATTGATCGTCAGCTGCAGTGACAGCTTTCTGGCGAAAAGTCTTACATTAAAGTTAAAAGGGGAAAACATTGAGACCGAATTTGTTCATGCGGAGATAAATGAGATCAAGCCCCATGCGGATGATATGGAACTTGTCATACTGTTTATGAGCGAAGAACTGGAAATGATGACTAAGACACTGGTTTATCTTAAAGACATTTTGGAGGATAAACAGGTTGGACTGTTTTTGATCGGAGACCAGCAACAGTATGACATTGTTAAAAAAACCATACCGGAGCAGTTCTTTACAGAGTGGATCAAGAGACCTTTGGATATTGAACTCCTGATAAAAAAGACAGGAGATTATCTGGATGATAATACCGGAGCAAAACGAAAAAAAACCATACTGATAGTTGATGATGATATAACCTATATGCGGACAGTGTTTGAGTGGCTGAAGGACAGATATCACGTCGGAATGGCAGCCAACGGTGTTCAGGCCATAGGTTATCTGGCAAAAAATAAGGCGGATCTGATCCTTTTGGATTATGAGATGCCCATAGCCAACGGACCTCAGGTATTGTCAATGTTAAAGAATGATTCGGAAACGGGCAATATTCCGGTAATGTTCCTTACGGGCCACAGTGACAGACAAAGTGTAATGTCGGTTGTGGATCTTAATCCCGTGGATTATCTCCTTAAGACGATCGATAAAGGGTCTTTACTTAAAAAACTTGAAATGTTTTTTATTAAAAATCAAAATCTGAAACAGAGCTGATGAATTAAAAATGATCGGGCAGGCTTACCTGTCCGATCATTTTCTGTATAACTTACGGTATTCTCTCGGCGAATAGCCGGTTACATCGTGAAAAGTCTTGTTGAAGGCAGTGGTTGATTGAAAGCCTGCCCTGAATGCACATTCTGTTATGGAAAGATCGTCATCCAGCAGAAGAGAAGCTGCAGACTTTACCCTTATCCCTGAAAGGTAGGAAGGAAATGACATGTGCATATGTTGCTTAAATAACTTGGAAAAGTAAAAAGTACTGAGGCCAATGTGAGATGCCACTTCAGCTTGGGTCAGGTTCTCGGAGGAATTTCCGGTATTTTTTAGTTGTCAGCTCTTGAATATCCGCATTTCATATGCTTACTCGACTCTGCAAGTACTGCAGTGAGAGCTCTTGTGGACTCTCTTTCGGCCATCTTTGCAAGTCTCAAGTTTGCTTCCTTTACCGGGCTGTAATCCTTGGAAGCGATCATCTTATCATCGGATTCTTTGATAAGCCTGTGACTTTCATTGGCCATGGTGTGCTGATAGCGCTCGATAAGCTGTATGCATGCGCCGTAAGCGGGATCCGCAAGAGCTGCGATCATTCTGCTGGTCCAATAGAAGTTGGTGCTTGTGGCATCAAGTGTAACCTTGCTGAGATAATCGGGGATCCTGTCGGTATTGGTGTATACGGGAAGCATTGCATTAAAGGGATTGGGACCGAAGCAGATCCACTCAAGGGCAGCGATCTCTGCGGGAACATTGTTCCTTATCTGCAATACAGCCATTACGCCGGTGCGGTTGATACCGATGGGACGATATATGCCCTTTGTGGGAAGATCTGCTTTACTGTAGGGATTGTAAGGAGTTCCCTGATAGTAAGAGGAAAGGATGTATTTAACATCTTCCACAGTGACTTTCCATTCGGGTTCAAGAGACCAGGGGATATTGTCGGATTCGGGTGTGAAATCTGCATCCGGGCCATCCCATTTATATTTGGTGGGGCAGAAGTATCTTCCCATGAACCAGCCTCTGGGAGTGTTGTAAACGTGATCGGAATCATCGTGGCTTCCGAAGATCCTTCTGGGATTAAATTCATCGGACTTGTTTGTGTCAAGGCAGTTCTTTTCGATAAATTCCTTAAGATCTGCGGAGCACATATAGTTTTCAGCTTTTCCGAGAGCATCATTAAGATCGAAACGATCCAGACCAAACTGGTTGGGCATGATAACGCATTCGTCATCTTTTACTCTGGCAGCGATCCAGTGATGACCGCCTATGGTTTCAAGCCACCAGATCTCGTTGTTATCGGAAAAAGCAATACCGTTGTTCTCGTAGGTACCGTATTTTTCGAGCAGACTGCCAAGACGTTTAACTCCTTCTTTTGCGGAACGGATATAGGGGAGAACGATGGTTACGAAGTCTTCCTCACCAAGACCGCCGATAACTTCCTTTCCTGTCTCGGGATCTTTTTTGTTGTATACCACCAAAGGGTCGGCGCCCTGAACACGTGCGTTGGTGGTAATGGTCTCGGTTGCGGTCATTGCCACATTGGCGGCATTAATGCCGCAGGCAGCCCAGATACCGTTCTTTGGATCCACGCTGGGACTTGCGGTGTAGCTCATAGGGTTTTCCGGAAGATCTACGGTCAGATGTGCGATCTTGCTCTTGTATTTTTTTGGCTGATTTTTGGGATTTACCACCACCAGCTTCTTTACATCAAAAAATCCGTCATCGTTTCTTGCTATCATTGTGGAGCCGTCATTTGAGGCTTTTTTACCCACAAGGATCGTTGTACATGCCATATATGTTAATTTTCCTCCTGATTTTGATCTGTGAAGGGCTGAAGATGCATGTGCATTATCGGCCCGACTTTATATAATATCATATCCGAAAAGACGAAACAAGCACGGACATTAGCGCGTTGCATTATCGGAGCGGGGACCGGCCCCTTTCCTGTTGATAAAAATACATTGGTATATTGCGTATGATCTACCTTAAATGATATAATCCACTATAATATTATTTATAAAAAGTTTCATTTATTAAATGAAATAACAGAGTTTGTGAGGATGTGTCATGTCAAAGAGAAGGAGCCCGTACAATGTGATACTTATCTCGGTGGATGCGGTTGCAAAGCCCGATGCAAAGAGTTTTCTCGAACTTCCGGCTTTTAAGTATTTTACCGGGAGAGGAACCTTTACGGATAACGTTAATACCATATATCCCACCATCACTTATCCCATACATTCCACCGCTATTACGGGAAGATACCCGGATCGCCATAACATAGCCCACAACGAGCCCTGGCAGCCGGATGTGAATGACAGGATGAGGGTATGGCATTGGGACATTAAGGACATAGGTGTAAAGACCTTGTGGCATGCGGCCGCAGAGAAAAAGCTGCGCACAGCATCCCTTCTATGGCCTGTTTCGGGTAAGGCAAGAGGCATCATCAAATGGGATTTTCCGGAGGTACTCCCTTTACCCGGCGAGAATCCTGTGATCAAGATGATGAAATATGCTTCCAGGATCTGGCTGGCACGTACAGAACTCATGTATAATAAGGAGAGAGTGAGCCTTAAGCGCTGTGACCTGGACGATTACATGGCTCTTTTATGCGAAAAGCTGATAGGAAGTGCCAATTATCCGGACCTTCTTACAGTTCACTTTGCCGATACGGATGATACCAGACACAACGAGGGCGTGGGAACCGAGGCCGATAAGGCGGCTATCCTCAGAATGGACAAACGTGTCATGAGACTGATCGAGGCCGTAAAGAAGCGTGGGATCGAAGACAGGACGGTTTTTGTTATAATGAGCGATCACGGACAGCAGAATGTGCCCAAGGGATATATCACGCTGGATAAACAGCTGTGTGAGGCAAACATGGGAAGAGCACAGTCCATTGGCCTCGGGGCATATATTTACGCGACGGATACAGACAGAGCCGTTAAATACCTTGAAGAAAACAAGGAAGAACTTCACATAAAATATATACTTAAAAATGAGGATCTAAGGAAACTGCATGCACCTAAAGACATTAAGCTTGCGGTACAGGCTGAAGAAGGCTACGGATACGTGGACAGAAACTGTGACTGCGATCATCTCGGAGACCATGGTTTCGGACTTGAAGTACCGGAAGCCAAAACCCTTCTCTGGCTTGTGGGAGGACCCTTTAAAAAGGGTGTTACCATCCCCGGGGCGGAGATGGTGGATATAGCTCCGACCATTGCGGAGGTAATGGGTCTTTCCATGCCGGACTGTGACGGACGAGTGCTAAGGGAAGCCTATGAAGAAGACAATAAATTGACAAACAATTGACCTCTTTTTGAAAAATAAATTGTTTATTATAGATATGAAACTTCGGTTTCAACGGGGGATGAACAAATTAGGAGCTAACTATGCGTGGTTTAGAAAAAAAGAAGTTTATATGCTTCGGATTAATGATTGGCCTGGTGCTGTTTACGGTTTTCCAGCCGGTAAAAAAAGTATATGCAGCTTACGAACTGCGAAATACCACCACCAAGAACCAGATAAAATCAACCGATAATTATCATGACAACTGGCTCTATTGGGCCCAGGGCGGTTCCAGGTATGGAATGATGGGACTTTACGGCTGCCACGTGGTGGCTTATGCCAAGCTTTTAAAAGAAAGCGGATGCCCACTGCCTGACAGCTTTGATCCCGATGATCTCTACATATGGGGAAGAAGTACATCCTATAACGGGAATACCTATCTTACTTCCACCATGCTTGAGACCAATGTGGCCGGAAGAGCCAAGATGCCCTGTAAATTTGCGGAGGTTTACGGCTTTGATCTTGAACTGGCAGGGACCTATATAATCACAGGACTTTCCGAGTCAAAAAAAGTAGATAAGGTAATGGAATTCATAAATCAGGGATACTATGTCGTCCTTGGATGCGGAGAACATTTCACATATATCGCCAGAGAGGAGAGCCTTAAAAGGGGTACTCCTATCATCAGTGATTCCTGGGGAAAATACAGCTGGAACACCCTGGCATTGGTGGAATACAGAAAGTATTCAACCGTATGGGCCGATCCTCCGTCCTACGATGCCATCTTCTACTATAAGACAGGCAGCAGTAATCCGGTATATACCCCTACCCCCACTTTCGAACCGGAGTATTACTCCACCGTGGGTATAGGCAAATCTGCTTCCGAAACTACGGACAGAACCTATATGACAGTGGGTGAGACGGTCAATTTCGGTTTTTACGGAGCAAAGGGATACAATAGAGAGACGGATCGTCCTACCATATCCTGGAAGAGTTCTAATCCCAATGTGGCCACAGTCAGCACAGGAGGAGCGGTCAAAGCTGTTAAAGCGGGAAGTTGTGACATAACACTCACTGTACTGATAAGAAGCACCAGGACCCAATATACGGGTAGGATGACAGTGACAGTGGCGAATCCCGCAACACCCACGCCTACACCAAAGGCACCCATAGAACTGATCCTCGGTCTTTCCGACGGATCCAGGGAGATCACACTTTATGAAGGCGATACCTTTGATCTGGATAATTTTAATATAGAAAGCATAATGGAAAATCCGGACAGCGCTTCGATCTCGTGGAAGAGTCCCAGACCGGATGTGGTATCCATAGATGAAAACAATGTAGCTACCGCCAATAAGGCGGGGGTGTGCTATCTGAAATGCGAAACCCTTGATAAAAAAAGCGGCCAGGAATATTTGGGTAAAGCGTGGATCAATGTTATAAAAGCAACCACCGAAGTTGTATTGTCCAGAATGGATAATATTACGGAGATGAGTGATTATATGCTAAAGAGTGCAGAGTATGACGATAAGGTGATACCTGATTTCACTTATGATTCCAAGGTGGCTTTACTGGCTAAGGGAGTAGCTGATATAAATGAGATATCCCAAAGGGAAAGTGCTGTTATTGCTGTTCCCGTGACCTGGTCAATAGACGATATAAAAGACATTCTGAACGCTGATTTTGTTAAGCAGTATCTGGGGGAGGCAGTCAATGTTATTAAGGATGGAAGGATAAAAGTAAAAAAAGACGAGAAATATTACTATATTTTTGGAGATTTTAGCTAGTTTTTGTGTTTTTCTGTTTGACTTTTTGTACCGAATAAGTGTATAATTAACTAAATGATACTGAAGTATCACCTCAAAATGATATTCCCTCATCGGTTTTGGTCTGAGGTACTATCGTCGGAGCGGTACAGTACTTCGCTTATCAAAGCGGTGGGAATAAAATACATTTAAGATTAACGTCGGGTTTTCAGGCTTTTGCCGGGAGGATTCGACGCTTTTCTTTTTTTCTTTATTCTCCGGGATTCAGTGTATATTTTTTTGGAGCCTTATTCATCCGTCCATCCCTTTTTCACTTGACAAATTTAACTTGATGGTGTAAAAATAGATAAATTTTTTTATTCGGAGAAAAAGCCATGAACAGAAAATTTGAGACTAATGAAAAAGGACATTTGATGCTGGGCGGGATCGATACGGTGGATCTTGCAAAAGAGTACGGTACTCCACTTTATGTAATGGAGGAAAACACCATTCTTACCGCTATGAGAGAGTACAAAGCTTCCATAGAGAAGTTTTACGGAGGCAACGGACTTATATGCTTTGCTTCAAAAGCTTTTTCATGTAAGGAAATGTACAGGATCACCATGAGAGAAGGCCTCGGAACGGACGTGGTTTCCGGCGGCGAACTTTATACGGCACTTTCGGTAGGTTTTCCTGCGGAAAAGATCTGTTTTCATGGTAACAATAAATCAGACAGCGAGTTGGAATTTGCCCTTAAGTCTAAGGTAGGACGCATTGTGGTCGATAATGCGGAAGAATTGGAAAGACTTTCTGCCATGGCTGCCGGGATGGGGATCGAAGCTCCTGTAATGTTCAGGATCAAGCCCGGCGTGGATGCTCACACCCACAGTTTTGTAATGACCGGTCAGATAGATTCCAAGTTTGGTTTTGCCCTTGAAACAGGTGAAGCCATCGAGATCATAAAGAAGGCCGTTAAGACCCCCAATATCCGTTACGTGGGCATACATTGTCACATCGGATCGCAGATCCATGAGCTTTTGCCTTTTACCGAAACAGCCAAGATCATGATGAACTTCATGGGGGAGGTTAAGAAAGAGACCGGCCTTGACACCGAAGAACTTAATCTCGGCGGCGGTTTTGGTATCACCTATACCGACGAAGACAACAGGATCGAATATCCTGCCTATATGGAAGCCGTTTCCGAAGTTATCCACGAATTGGCAAAAGAGCTGGGGATCAAGCTTCCCTTTATACTTATGGAGCCCGGAAGAAGCATTGTGGGAGAGGCAGGTACCACTCTTTATACAGTAGGAGCCGTTAAGACCATTCCCAATATCAGAACCTATGTTTCCGTAGACGGCGGTATGTTTGATAATCCCAGATATATCCTGTACGGATCAAAGTATGATTTCCTGCTTGCAAATAAAGCCTGCGAGCCTGCCGTTAACAAGGTTACGGTTGCGGGAAAGTGTTGCGAGAGCGGAGATCTTCTGGGAGAAAATGTTCCTCTGGGAGATGCAAGGTGCGGCGATATAATGGCTGTTTTTTCCACAGGTGCATACAACTATTCCATGTCTTCAAATTACAACAGAAATGTTATCCCTCCCGTTGTTTTTGTTAAGGACGGAAAGTCAAGAGTAGTGGTTAAACCTCAGACTTACGAAGATCTTGTAAGAAATGATGTTTAAAGATCATCTTATATGAGCATAAAAACAGAGCATGCCTTAAGGACATGCTCTGTATTTTTTTAAAATCTGTATCTTTTATGGATCTTATCTTCTCCGCAAACCTGTCTGGTGCCGTCGGAATCGGTAATTATATAATCACCTTTGCCGATAAAAGTACGGCCGCGTCTGTGGAGTATGTAAGGGCAGACAATGTCTCCGTTGGGCTGTTCGATCTTTACCAGTGAATCTGTTACGATCCAACCGTCCGTAACTACATCGGAGAATAATTCAAATCCGTCTTCAAGACCTTTACCGGGTTCATATTTAACTATATCGGATTCAAGTTCGACTCTTATCGCTTTCATATTGGCACCTCCTTATAGGGTAAGTTGCTAAATAAATGTTTCAAGGTTTTTTTAGGTTCATCTTGTATATGATATATCGGCTTGCAGAACTCAGAAATTAAGCCAAAGCCTTTTTTATCTCCGATTCAGAAGCTTTAACGCTTCCGCTGACCATTTCCGGCTTTCCGCCGCCTCTGGCGTTTATTGACGCCAATTTCTTTTGGATCTCTCTGCAATCTGCGGTTTTGCTTCCGATGAAATAGGTCCATCCTTCCGCATCGCTTCCGGAAAAGAAAGAGCAGACACCCTTATGCTTTTCTGTAAGTTTGTTTAAAACATTTCGCATTATAAAGGAGTCGGTTTTCTCTTTGAAGAGGGTAACATTCTCAGCATCTTCCGGAATATCGGAAATATCCTTTAATAAAAGCTCCTGCTTTACAGAGGCAAGTCTGGTGTTAAGACTCTGGATCTCTGTTTTCATGGAAGAGATGTTGTCTTTAAGATTCTCACGGCCTGTGGTAAGCACTTCGGTAAGGGAATCTATGAGATCAAGGCTTTCCCTGAAATAGGCGAGAGCCCGTTCACCGCACAGGATGTGGAGTCTGACACCGCCTTTATAGTTTTGAAGATGTATGACCTTAAGGATCCCTATCTCTCCGGTCTTCTTAACGTGGGGAGCACAGCAGGCACAGCAGTCATATCCGGGAATGGTGACGATACGTATGGCTCCTTTAAGCTCCTTTTTGCAACGGTATTCCGTATTTGCAAGGACCAAAGGAGAAGGATATTCACAAAGGATGTCTATATTTTTGTAAATCGCTTCGTTCACCTTGTTTTCAAGAAGCTCGATGTCTTTTGCCGTAAGGACTCCGTCGTAATCCATGGTCACTGAATTATCGCTTAGGTGAAAGCCTACATTATTAAAGCCATATATTGACGCCACCAGTCCGGAAAAGATGTGCTCTCCGGAATGTTGCTGCATGTTGCTGTATCTGTGTTTAAAATCTATGAGGCCCGACACTTCGGAACCGGCTTCCACAGGGGAAGCAAGATAGTGGGTGATCACGTCCCCGGAGATCTGTACATCCTTGACCTCTATACCGTTTATTTCGCCCTTATCCGGGCTTTGTCCGCCTTCCTCGGGGAAGAACAGGGTGCGGTCAAGAACAGTGGCAAAACAGGTCTCGTTGTTTCTTGTGACGGGGGTGCAGCCGGTCACAGTGGCGGTAAACTCTGTGGCATATGCATCGCCGTCGTATAATTTAAGGGTTTCCATTATTTATTCCTCTTTACTAATTCTATAAGGTCCATGGGTTTGGATATTACAGCCGCAGGAGCATCTACTTTTCCGAAGCCGTAATCGGCCCATATGATGGGAACTCCGGCTTTTTCACAGGCATTGGCATCCATCTGCGTATCACCCACATAATAGGGATGGGACAGGTTGTGCTTTTTAACCATGATACGGATGTTCTCATCCTTTAAAAGACCCTTGTCTCCGTAACAGGAAAAATCAGTTACATATGGTGTCAGGGCTGACTTTTTTAACAAAAGTTCGATGTAGCCACTTTGACAGTTACTGATTATGAAAAGAGGGATCTTTTCGGAAAGGGTTTTAAAAACCTCTTTTATACCCGGATACAGTATCCCGGACTCTTTGTTGATATAGGCATGTTCGTATTCGTAACACAGTACCTTGAAACTGTCTCTGGTTGCTTTGGGCTCCTTGGGCAATATATCGGCTATTATATCATCCATGGGAAGTCCGAAGAGGCCTTTGAGGCGTGCGGCATCCACATGGGCATAGGAAAGACCGCACCGGTCCAGAGCGGCATTCCAGGCTTTTGAAACTATCGGGGTAGTATCCCAGATGGTTCCGTCAACATCAAAAATCAATGAATCGATCATAAATAACTCCAAAAAATGTCATATATGGTAATTGTAACCTATTATGCCGAGTTTTGCCACTTTTTTAGCGTTTATTCATCATTTTTTAATCACGTATGAAGCGGATTGCGAGTTTAGAGGCAGCGGGGAGTGAACAGTAACGTATGAAACTTTTGATCTTGTGAAAATTTGTTTATCGCTGTACTTTCTTAAAGAAAAAGGTTATTATAGTAAAAGGTTTTTAAGCAAAGGTTCTTTTGATCTTATTGGGGGATAATTATGAATGTTATCGAAGCTTTTGAATTAAAAGATGTAATGCTTACGGATGATTATCTTGTTAATGCCGGCGCTCTTGAAAAGGAGTATCTGCTGTCCTTTGACAATGACAGATGGCTGGCGGGCTTCAGGGAAAATGCCGGACTGGACATGAAAGGTGCCGGGCGTTATCCGGGGTGGGAAGACAGCATGATAGGAGGACATGCCTTCGGGCATTTCTTAAGTGCCTGTGCCATGATGTATGCAAATCCCATAACCGACAGGAAGGACAAGGCGCTTCTGTTTTCAAAGACCGAAGAGCTTATGGAGGAGCTCCTTAAGTGCAGCAAGGCATCCAAAGGAAAACCCGGCTTTTTGTTTTCCGCGACCATGCCCGACAAAGACAATCCCGAACTCCAGTTTGATAATGTGGAAAAGGGAAGGGGAGATATCTTTAAAGAAGCATGGGTACCGTGGTATACCATGCATAAGATCATTCAGGGGCTCATAGATGTGTGGCGCTTCATGGAAATACCCGCGGCGCTTGAAACTGTGACGGATCTTGGAATATGGGTTTTTAACCGTGTATCCGGCTGGAGCGAAGAAACGAAAAAAACAGTGCTGGGTATAGAATACGGTGGAATGAACGATTGTCTATATCAGCTCTATGACATCACAAAGGATGAAAAAATGGCTGTTGCGGCCCATGCCTTTGATGAAGAGGAACTGTTTATCAGAATACTTAACAATGAAAAAGATGCCTTGAACAGGATACACGCAAACACCACCATACCCAAGTTTCTTGGGGCATTGGCAAGATATACCTGCTGTGACGGATGTGTTATATGCGGGGAAAAGGTGGATGCTTCCCGCTACTTTGAATATGCAAAAGCCTTTTTTGATACCGTGGTAAACAAGCATACATATATTACGGGCGGAAACAGTGAAAATGAGCATTTTGGACCGGATCTGTTGCTTGACGTCAGAAGAACGGATAAAAACAACGAAACCTGTAATGTGCATAATATGCTGAAACTGGCAAGAAATCTGTTTATGCTTACAGGTGAAGTAAAGTATGCGGACTTTTATGAAAATGCCTATATAAATGCCATACTTGCATCTCAAAATCCTGTAACGGGAATGACTATGTATTTTCAACCCATGGCTACGGGCTACTTTAAGGTCTTCAGCAGCAGATATGAGAACTTTTGGTGTTGTACCGGAACGGGAATGGAGAATTTTTCCAAACTTAATGACAGTATTTACTATAAAAAGGATTCGGATATCTGGATAAATATGTATTTCGGTTCCGAAGTAACCTACATGGATATAGGTCTCACTCTTATCCAGGATTCTTCCGTGCTGTACGGAGGAAACAGCTGTTTTGAGATAATGTGCGACGAAGAGAAGGTTCACGCCGTTCTTTATTTCAGAATACCGGATTGGGCTGCGGGAAAAATGCAGATAGCTGTTGACGGAGAGGAGAGAGAGTATAAGGTCGAGAAGGGATATGCACGGGTGGAAGACGACTGGTGCAGCGGAAGTGTGATAAACATCACCATTCCTATGGGGATAAAGGCCTTTCCTTTGCCTGACGAGCCGGCGGCTGTGGCATTTAAATACGGTCCGGTGGTGCTTTCCGCAGATCTGGGTAATGAGGATATGACGGAAGGGATTACCGGAGTTCAGGTGTCTGTTCCTGCCAAAAAGATATGTAAGAGCGAGGAGATCAGGCTTCCGAAGGGAGTCGGCAGGGAGGATTTCATCAAAAATATAAATGCTTTTATGCATGAAACGGGGGATATGGAATTTATGATCGAGAATAACGATCAGGTCTTCACACCCCATTATAATAAATACAATACAAGATACGGTATATACTGGTATCTGAAGTAAGATCAGAAAAGCCCCGGGTTTGAAAAAAATCTCAAACTCAGGGCTTTGTGTTTTAGTCAGGGGATGATCAAAGAGCCTTTTTAATGGCGGCAAGAAGTTCGCCATATTCTTCAAATGCGGGAAGATCCGGGTTATCAGCCTTGATCTTATCTGTGCTCTTAAAGAGGAAACCTGCTTTGCTGGCCTTTATCATGCCAAGATCGTTATAACTGTCTCCTGAAGCGATGGTCTCAAAACCGATGGACTGAAGGGCTTTAACGGTTGCCAGTTTAGACTGCTCTATTCTCATGCGGAAGCCTGTGATCTCACCGCTATCGGCAACTTCAAGGGTGTTGCAGAAAATGGTGGGCATACCCAGCTTCTTCATTAGAGGAGATGCAAACTGGGTGAATGTATCACTTAAGATGATGACCTGTGTCATGCTTCTGAGTTCATCCAGGAACTCCTTTGCGCCGGGCATGGGATCGATCTTAGAGATAACGTCCTGGATCTCCTTTAATCCGAGACCGTGCTCCTTTAAAATGCCCAGACGCCAGTTCATTAACTTGTTGTAATCAGGCTCGTCTCTTGTGGTCCTTTTAAGCTCGGGAATTCCGGAGGCTTCAGCAAATGCGATCCATATCTCGGGAACGAGAACGCCTTCCATATCGAGGCAAACTATGTTCATATCACTCATAAAAAATCTCCCTTTTATAAATAGTAACGGCACGATCACTTTGTAATCCCGTCGCTTTTTCACTACATTGTACCGCATTGTTATTTTTTTTGCAATCAAACTTTTAAATTTATGTTGTGTCGATCGTGAAAAAAGAGTATGATTACACAGTAAAAAAATGGATCTCTTAAAAAAATTGAAAGGGAGCACAACTAAAATGACAGGAATTGGATTTGACAACGACAAGTATCTTAAGATGCAGTCGGAGCACATTCAGGAGAGGATCAACAGTTTTGGAGGAAAACTTTACCTTGAATTCGGGGGAAAGCTTTTTGACGATTTCCATGCATCCCGGGTTCTTCCCGGTTTCAAACCCGACAGTAAGATCAACATGCTGGTCAAGCTGAAGGAGGATGCGGAGATCATCATAGCGATCAATGCCGGAGACATAGAGAAGAACAAGGTAAGAGGCGACCTTGGTATCACATATGATATGGACGTTTTACGTCTCATAGATGCTTTCAGAGGCTACGGTCTCTTTGTGGGTGGTGTGGTAATGACTCAATATGCCGATCAGCCTGCTGCCATAGCATATGCAAAGAAGCTCGAAAGCCTGGGGATCAAGGTTTATCATCATTACAAGATCCCGGGATATCCCGCAAACATTTCTCTCATCGTCAGCGACGAAGGTTTCGGAAGAAATGAATATATAGAAACGACTCATCGTCTTGTGGTGGTTACAGCTCCCGGACCCGGAAGCGGAAAAATGGCCACCTGTCTTTCGCAACTCTATCATGACAATAAGCGGGGCATCAAGTCCGGATATGCCAAGTTCGAGACCTTCCCCATTTGGAACCTTCCTTTAAAGCACCCTGTAAACATGGCATATGAAGCCGCTACGGCCGACCTTAACGATGTTAACATGATCGACCCTTATCATCTTGAAGCTTACGGAAAAACCACGGTCAACTATAATCGTGACGTAGAAGTTTTCCCTGTGCTCAATGCCATGTTCAAATCTATTTTGGGAGAATCACCTTACAAGTCTCCTACGGACATGGGCGTAAATATGGCCGGAAACTGCATCATCGACGACGGTGTATGCACAAGCGCTTCACGTGAAGAGATCATCAGACGTTATTATGCCGCACTTTGCAACAGAAGAGCCGGAAACGGATCCGATGCGGAAGTGCTTAAGATAGAACTTATAATGGAACAGTCAGGCATCAGCGTGTCTGCAAGAAAGGTTGTGGGTGCAGCCAACCTTAAGGCTGAACTTACGGGTGCTCCTGCTGCGGCAGCGGAACTTAATGACGGTTCGGTCATCACAGGAAAGACCAGTTCACTTCTGGGTGCTTCTTCGGCTCTGCTTTTGAACTGTGTGAAAAAGCTGGCCGGAATACCCGATGAAGCGGAACTTATCTCACCCACGATCATAGAGCCGGTACAGAAGCTTAAGACCGGAGTTCTGGGTAATCACAATCCCAGACTGCACACGGACGAGCTCCTTATTGCTCTTTCCATATGTGCGGTTACGGATCCCAGAGCTGCCAAAGCACTTGAAATGCTTCCCCAGCTTCGCGGCTGTGAAGTGCATTCCAGCGTAATGCTTTCGGAGGTTGATAAGAACGTGTTCAGAAAGCTTGGAGTTAATCTTACCTGCGAACCCAAATATCAGACACAGAAGCTATTTCATCATTGATGATCGAAACAGCGTAAACCTTATTCAAAGGATATGTAAAAGGAGTAACCAATGCTTGATATTTTGAAGGCCATTCTGTACGGCATTGTGGAAGGTATCACCGAGTGGCTGCCCATAAGCAGCACGGGACATCTGATCCTTCTTGAAAAACTGCTCCCTTTTAACGATACATCAAAGGGATTTTTCGATATGTTCGATGTGGTCATCCAGCTGGGTGCCATATTGGCGGTTGTATTCATCTATTTCGGAAAACTCTGGCCCTTTGCATTTACCAAAAAGGAGAGAGAGAAGAACGAATGCGGGATCATCAAAAAGAAGACTTTTATATTGTGGGGGAAGATACTTGTGGCATGTATCCCCGCAGCGGTTATCGGTCTGCTGTTCGATGATTTCTTTAATGAACATTTTTATAATGAGATATCTGTGGCTGTTGCCCTCATAGTATTCGGTATAATCTTTATACTGGTGGAAAAATATGTGGTATCAAAGGGTAACATAAAAGCACAGAATGTGGCTGAGATCACATTTATGATGGCTGTTGAGATCGGTATCTTCCAGATACTGGCTGCGGCTTTTCCGGGGACTTCAAGATCCGGAGCTACCATTATAGGAGCGCTTCTTATAGGAGTATCCAGGCAGGCGGCTGCAGAGTTTACATTTTATCTGGCAGTACCTGTAATGCTTGGTGCAAGCCTTTTGAAACTGGTCAAGTTCGGATTTGAAATGTCTCCCCCGGAGCTTTCCATCCTTCTTATGGGCTTTTTTGTGGCCTTTGCGGTTTCTATCGTGGTGCTCAGGTTCTTTATCGGATACATCAAAAAGCACGATTTCAAACCCTTCGGCTGGTATCGCATAGGTCTGGGTATCGTAGTTCTTATAGCTTCGTTTTTTATCTGATATATAGAAGCTTTATATGGTTATAGTTCACACATACAGCGGATTAAGGCATCCTAATTTACTACAGGATGCCTTTACTTTTACCCGGTTTTCATATATTATTAGAACAAAGTACGGTGCTTAATGAAGTGCCGAATGGAGCAGGACGCCATAAAGCGTCTTTTAAAAGAAGGGAGATTATCATATGTGGTGGTTAATAGTACTTGGAGTTTTTTTACTTATCCTGATCTCAGGCATCAAGATTGTTCCTCAGTCCTATATGTATGTTTTGGAATTCCTGGGTAAATATTATAAGACCTGGGATTCCGGTTTACATTTTATGATACCCTTACTTACAAGGATATCAAAGAGAGTATCGATCAAGGAGCAGGTTGCAGACTTTCCTCCTCAGCCCGTTATCACAAAGGATAACGTTACAATGCAGATAGACACGGTAGTTTATTACAGGGTTGTGGATCCCAAGCTCTTTGCATACGGAGCCGAAAATCCCATCCTTGCTCTCGGAAATCTTACAGCCACAACACTTCGTAACCTGGTCGGTGAGCTGGAACTTGATGAAACCCTTACTTCCCGTGATATCATCAATGCCAAGATGCAGAATATCCTTGATGAAGCTACGGATCCCTGGGGTATCAAAGTTGGCCGTGTAGAACTTAAGAACATCATTCCTCCCAAGGACATTCAGGAATCCATGGAGAAGCAGATGAAGGCCGAGCGTGAAAAGAGACAGACGCTTCTCGAAGCCGAAGCTCATAAACAGGCAAGCGTTACCAGAGCGGAAGGCGATAAGCAGGCTCTTATCCTTAAAGCAGAAGCGGACCGTGACGCAGCTATTGCCAGAGCAACTGGTCAGGCAGAAAGCATACGTCTTGTCTACGAGGCAGAAGCAAAGGGTATTGAAGCTCTTAAGAATGCAAAGATGGATGAGGCTGTATTGACACTTAAAAAACTGGATGCACTTAAGGCTCTTGGCGACGGTCGCGCAACAAAGATCATAGTTCCCACAGAGCTTGCTTCCTCAGCATCGGATATCAATTTTAAATCTGAGATGTTCGGACTTGGAGAGCCCATTGACAAGAGCGAGAAAAAGGTTATTCCCGTAGCAAAGAAGGATATATGCTGCGATGAACCGGAAGTCAGAACAAACGTAACTAAAGAGCTTAAAGCTTGATAGGATAGGAAAGCGGCGTCAGCCGCTTTCTTTTTATGAAAAATAAGTTGACACACAAGGCGGGACATGGTAGAATACATCTTTGTGACGAGTAAAATCCTTGCTAACCGCGAAACGGTTAGCCAAATAAGACCAGAAGGAGGTGCAACACAACTATGAGCAAGTATGAATTATGTTTAGTTGTTAGTGCAAAAGTAGAGGACAGCGTAAGAGATGCATCCGTTGAAGATGCAAAGAAGCTT
>JAEEGK010004640.1_pt1 | contig 33579 bp, 30 predicted proteins | sample 8958771 | NCBI WGS metagenome assembly JAEEGK01 (sample SAMN16246547, study PRJNA631951) | gut metagenome | biome: gut microbiome; feature: rumen; material: SC-attached | host: Bos | place: Iran: Karaj | collected 2018-10 | reverse complement strand
GCTGCCCCTCGACTTGCATGTGTTAAGCCTGTAGCTAGCGTTCATCCTGAGCCAGGATCAAACTCTTCATTGTATAAATTGTATCTTTGTCCATAAAGGACGTTATCTGTCTCAGAACGACTATCCAATATCAAGTTAGAATTAAACGGTTTGTTTCTTCTACCCAACATACTCACAAAAAGTATGTCGCTTCTTGTACTACTTCTGTCTATGTAAATCTTTCAAAGAACTCTTTCTTCTTGCCGTTCGCTAAATTTTTGCGCGAAAGCGGATGCAAAGGTACGAAGAATATCAATACAAGCCAAACTTTTAAGCAAAAAAATTCCCAAAAACATAAAAGTTTTCGGGAATATTGACAAATTATACCTATACCTTATATATTATATATAGGGACTATTCTCGCCGTCCGAAGATTCTTAATAGATAAATGAACAAATTGACGAAGTCGAGATACAACGACAGCGCCCCCAACAAGGCTAACTTCTGAGCGCCCTCACCGGCATCGGGAGCGGCCAACAGCATCTGTTTGATCTTCTGGGAGTCGTAGGCTGTCAGTCCGACAAAGATCAGTACACCGAGGTAACTGACGATCATCTCCAGCCCTGTACTCTTCAGGAAGATATTCACCACCGTGGCAATGATAATACCAATCAGGGCCATGAAGAGGATCTTGCCCATCGACGTCAGGTCTTTCTTGGTGGTATAACCGATCACAGCCATGACGGCAAAGGTGCCTGCCGTGATAAAGAATACGCTGGCGATACTTGACATCGTATAGACAGCGAAGATGAATGACAGCGTGGCGCCATTGATCACCGAATACAGAATAAACAATAATGTCGCCGTTGTCAATGAAAGTTTATTGATGGCAGCGCTGATAGCCACTACCAACCCGAACTCCGCAATAATCAGTCCCCAGAACAGCAACTTGTTCGTTGCAATCGTCATCATCAGTCCCGGGCTGGTGGCCACGCCATAAGCAGTTGCCCCTGTGATTACCAGTGCCAGAGTCATCCATACATACACCTTCCGCATCAGAATGGGGAAGGCCTCAGACATCGAGAGTTCTCGCTCCCGAGTCATCGTTCCATAATTCAATTCGTTATAATTCATACGCTTCAATAATAATCGTTACATGGTGCCATAAAGCAAATTATATGCCACAAAGGTAAGCAAATACTTTTAATAAAGCATAAAATAAAGGTATAAAACATCTATTTATTAGTAATTTTGAAGAATTTTCACTATATTTGTACCCAAAGAGTAACTAAAAACATCATAATAATACACTCAAAGATGAAAATCGGATTATTTATCCCCTGTTACGTTGATGTGGTTTACCCAGAAGTGGGTATGGCCACTTATAAGCTGCTGAAGCATCTGGGACTCGACGTGGTATATCCACTCAACCAGACGTGTTGCGGACAGCCGATGGCCAATGCCGGTTTCGAGAAGCAAGCCATCCCATTGGCAGAAAAGTTTGAGGACAAGTTCAAGGAGTTTGACTACGTCGTAGCGCCCTCTGTGAGCTGTACGGCCTTTATCAAGCTGAACTACCCTCGCCTGCTGGAAGGCAAGCACGAATGCGTGACCTCTGGCAAGATCATGGACGTAGTAGAGTTCCTGCACGACGTGATTAAAGTGAATCACCCACTTGGCACCTTCCCTCACAAAGTCAGTTTGCACAACTCCTGTCACGGTGTGAGAGAGTTGGGCCTAAGTTCACCCAGCGAGGAGCATGTGACACCGTTCAACAAGATCAAAGACCTGTTGAACCTGGTGGAGGGCATCCAAGTATTAGAGCCTGAGCGTCCTGACGAGTGTTGCGGCTTTGGCGGCATGTTCTCTATCGAGGAGACTGCCGTGAGTGCGCAAATGGGACTAGATAAGGTTCAGCGCCACATGAAGACAGGTGCGAGGTTCATCACCGGCCCCGACTGTTCTTGTCTGATGCATATGGCAGGCGTTGCCAAGAAGCAGGGCCTGAATGTAGAGTTTAAGCATGTAGTAGAGATTTTAGCAGCAGGATTATGAGTACAGGACATAGTATAGCAGCGAAAGAGTTCTTGAAGAACCAGACCTACGCCAAATGGCACGATGCCACTTTCTGGGCCGTCAGGTCGAAACGTGACAATATGGCATACGGACTCGAGGAATGGGAGCAGTTGCGTGAAAAGGCTTCGCAGATCAAGCGTCACACCATCACCCATCTTGATGAATACCTCGACCAGTTTGCTACCAATGCCGAGAAGAACGGTTGTATCGTTCATTGGGCGAAAGACGCCAACGAGTTCAACGAAATCGTGTACGGCATCCTGAAGAACCACAACGTGAAGAAGATAGTCAAGTCGAAGTCGATGCTGACGGAGGAGTGTGGCATGAACCCCTATCTGGAGGAGCACGGCATCGAAGTGGTGGAGACTGACCTGGGTGAGCGTATCATCCAGTTGAAGGGACAGGCGCCCAGTCATATCGTGATGCCTGCCATTCACCTGAACCACGACGATGTGGGTGAGCTGTTTGAGGAGAAACTCGGCAGCGAGAAGGGCAATCACGACCCCACCTATCTGACATACGTGGCCCGTCTGAGCCTGAGGAATGAGTTCCTGACGGCCGATGCAGGTATGACGGGCGGCAATTTCGGTATTGCCGAAACTGGCGACATCGTGGTATGTACCAACGAGGGTAATGCAGACATGTCGACCTCCTGTCCCAAGCTGCACATCGCAGCCATCGGCCTGGAGAAGATCATCCCCAACTACGACTGCCTCGCCGTATTCCAGCGCATGCTCTGCCGAGCTGGCACAGGACAGCCCACGACGACCTTTACGAGCCACTTCCGCAAGGCCCGTCCGACGGCCCATCCGATGCACATCGTGCTGGTAGACAATGGCCGCTCGGAGTGGATTGGCAATCCTGAGCATTGGGAGGCCCTGAAGTGCATCCGTTGCGGCTCGTGCATGAACACCTGCCCTGTCTATCGTCGTAGTGGCGGCTACTCCTACAGCTACTTCATCCCAGGTCCTATCGGCATCAACCTCGGCATGCTGCGCGATCCGCAGAAGCACTCTGGCAATGTCAGCGCCTGCACGCTCTGCAACAGCTGTCAGACCGTCTGCCCAGCCAAGGTGAACCTTGGTGACCAGATATACCTGTGGCGCCAGCAGCTGGATGACTTCGGCACCGCCAACCCGCAGAAGAAACTGATGTGTAAGGGTATGAGCATGGTCTACGGCAGCAGTGGCGTCTACAACCTCGGCACCGCCCTCGCCCACTGGGCCAACATCATCCCCTCGCCGCTGATGAACTGCGGCCTGAACCCTTGGGCCGAGGGGCACAAGATGATGGAGTTCCCCAAGAAACCGTTCCACAAACTGATAAAGGAGATTGAGAAATGAGTAACAAAGACGATATACTGAAGAAATATCGGGCAAACGTCAGAGAAAAGTATGACATGCCCGACCTGAGTGACATCAAGGCCATCCAGTATCCAGACCCGCTGGTTCAGTTCATCAAGATGACCGAGAGCGTAGGCGGCCACGTGATAGAGGTGAAGGAAGGCCAGGACATCAACGAGCTGGTAAAGGAGATGTATCCCGATGCCAAGGAGATCGCCTCGAATCTGCCCGAAGTGACCATCGCCACGAGGAATCCTGACACTGTGGGAAGAGCCCGCGACCTCAACGGCACGGATGTCGGCATCATCCGCGGACTGTTTGGCGTGGCAGAGAATGCCTGCGTATGGATCCCTCAAACGATGAAGGAGAAAGCCATCTGTTTCATCTCGGAGAACCTGGTCATCCTGTTGCCCAAGAGCCAAATCGTCCACAACATGCACGAAGCCTACAAGCGCATCAAGTTCGACGAGACCTACGACGGCTATGGCACGTTCATCAGCGGCCCGTCGAAGACGGCTGACATTGCTCAGGTCCTGGTGATGGGAGCGCAGGCTGCCAGGAGCGCAACCATACTGTTACTGCCGGAGTAGCCTGTAAAAGGTTAGAAAATGCCGTTGTAAATGATGGAAAGGAGCCTTGTAAAGTTAAAACAACGACAACGTTTGTTAAAACAATGACGATGTTTTATAAAACAAAGGCATTGTCTGATAAAACAAAGGCATTGATATAAACTTTTAAAACCATGAAGAGGTCGGCGATGAAGCCGGCCTCTTCGTTTGTCAAATCACTTCGGATCCAGAGATTTCAAAGGTCCCATTCGTAACAGTCATAGCAGACGCCACGTCCACCAAATCCCTCTTTCTGATAGATCAACGGTTCCACCAGGATATGTCCATCCTCCTCATTGGAGGTGCCGAAATCAAAATAACGCACATCCCACTGGCACTCATGGAGCAGATAATCGAACAAGGCATCGATAACCCTCAACTGTTTACCCTCAAGACTTGCGGAGATATACTGGGCATGGGCTACGGTATGAGTGACGTAGATGACCGTTCCTCCGAGGATACGCCCGTCCTTACATGCCGTATACAGACGGATGTTTTCTGGGAAACGTGAACTCAGCAAAAGGATCTCCTGCAAGGAATGAACAGGTTTTGCGCCATATTTATGCATCAGATTATCCTCCAGCACAGCCCAGAACCCAGCCCAGTCGCTACTTTCACCTGCCGTCACACCATTGTTCCGAGCCTTGTTGATGCCATATTTCCTGTCGCGATGCCATTTGACAGGCTGACACAAATCGATGGCAGAAGAAAGGCTACGGTCAACCAGCTGTGCACGGCACACGCTGAACAACGAAAACCAATCCTCCTCGGCAGGAATCCGATGGAAGATATGGGGCACCGTCTTGTAAACCACCCTGTGAAATCCTGCCTGACGAAGATAATCATTCAATTCCAGAAAGAGTTGTTGGATTTTTTCTGCTGTCGCATTCTCCTGCATCACCACGCTGCCATAAGTCAGTCCGCGATGGGAACAAAGGGTGTCGCCTTCGGCATTAGCTGGCAGCAAGGCATAGAGCACACCATCACGATAAAACATCAAGGAATAATCCTCGAACCTGTCGCTGTGATAGTCCATATACTCACGATAGAAGAGGAACGTGCCGTTCTTCGACTTCGTCACGAACTCATTCCACTCGCCAGCCTTCTCCGAAGTATATCGAATAATGTCGAACATCTATTTGTCTCTACCTTTATATGATCCTAAACGTAACAGTCGTGAAAATATTATCTGAACGCCCCAGCTAATTATCAAAGCCACAAACACACAGACAGCCAGCATCAGCATGACAGGCATCTCAGGCAAACGATGAATCAGGATACCGATAATCATCTGATGAGTCAGAAATAACGGCATGGTGAGAGAACCCAAGAACAGCATCGGCCTCGTCTTCAACACACGGGAAACGAGCCCTTTCTCCTGCACAAAAACCAAGATCAAAGGTATCAACACCACCCAATACAACGGGGCATTGCGCAACTTGGCATCAACAAATGGATAGACAGCCAGAGTCAGCAAGAGGACAAGCATCAGCCATAGTTCTGTGCCTTTGGGAAAGACCAACGCCTTTTTTTGTTCATAGAATTGGCATAACAGCATCCCGATGTAAAAGTCAACGAAGCGTACTGCAGGGAAAACATACAACACAGCATTGACACGATCATAGGGCGTCAGGCAATAAACGGCGATATAGGCCGTCAGGATTATCAATGTCAGATATTTCGACAGATGCCGATACACCCAAGGGAATACCAGATAGCAAAACAGCAGACTGGACAAGAACCACGATACCTTATTGCAAGAGAAATACCAATCGGCATCAGGGATCCAGCTCTGAAGCAACAACGCATTGAGTAACACCTTCAGATCAAGAGGTGCATGGCTCACCAAAAGATAGAAGAGCAGACAAAACAAGTGCAGGGGATACAGTTTCCTGACGCGTTTCCACAGGAAGTCGCCATAACTGAATTGGCCTTCACGCAGACGCTTTCCATAGCTCAGCGAACACACGAACCCACTGAGTATAAAGAAAAAAGCGACACCACAGTCACCGCCTGCATCGAACGCACTGATATCACGATAGGCAAAGTGCGATAGAAAGATCATCATCACAAAGATGAAGCGCAGCGACTGTAGTGTCTCTATCATCAATATGTCTTAATGTTCAAACTTCGTATAGGGATCCGTTCCGAGGACGGTCTTAGCCAGGCGCTTGGCCTTGTCGCGAAGGGCGTTGACATCATCGCCGATCTCACCATAACAAAGCACGACACCCATGCGACGACCCTTGTGGGCCTCAGGCTTGCCGAAGATACGGATACGGGTACGATCCTCCTTCAGGGCATCCACGAAGTTGTAGTCGAGCAGCGAACGATCGACGGGTGTAGAGGCTTCTTTCGGAGAGAGAATCACAGCCGAGGCTCCTGCATGCTCCAGATGGATGCCAGCGATGGGCAGCCCCATGACGGCACGGAAGTGGAGTTCGAACTCTGAGAGGTTCGTGGTATGGCCAAGGGTCACCATTCCTGTATCATGAGGACGCGGGCTTAACTCGCTGAAGATCACCTCGCCCTGCTTCGTCAGGAAGAACTCCACACCCCAGATGCCTGCACCCGTCAGGGCCTTCGTCACTTTGTCGGCCATCATCTGAGCCTGTTTCAGCGCCTCGTCAGAGATCTTATACGGCTGCCACGACTCACGATAGTCACCCGACTTCTGCACATGTCCGATAGGCGGACAGAACAGCGTGGGCCATCCATGCTGCTGGGTGACGGTGAGCAGAGTGAACTCAGAGTCGAAGTCGATGAACTCCTCGATAATGACTTCCTTCACGTCACCACGGCTTCCCTCCATCGCCTCCTTGAAGGCTGTCTCAAGTTCACCCTCATTGTGGACATAGCTCTGACCATGACCAGACGAAGACATCAAGGGCTTCACCACACACGGGAAGCCTATCTCATCGGCAGCAGCTTTGAACTCCTCGAATGTCTTGGCATAGAAATACTTTGCTGTACGCAAGCCAAGTTCCTTAGCGGCAAGGTCACGGATGGCGCGACGGTTCATCGTATAGTTGACGGCACGGGCAGAAGGCACCACCTGGATACCCTGCTCCTCGAACTTGAAGAGACGCTCCGTGCGGATAGCCTCGATCTCAGGCACGATGATGTCAGGCTTGTGTTTGTTGACAACAGCCTCAAGGGCATCGCCGTCGAGCATAGAAAACACTTCACGCTCATCAGCCACCTGCATAGCAGGGGCATTGTCATAACGGTCGCAGGCAATGACATACTGACCAGCTCGCATCGCAGCAATCACGAACTCCTTACCGAGTTCTCCTGAACCTAAAAGCAATATCTTCTTCATAACGTTTAACGGTTTGCGTACATATTATCATAATACTTCTGATAGTCACCAGAGGTGACATTGTCCAACCACTCCTGGTTGTCGAGATACCAGCGAACGGTCTTCTCGATACCCTCCTCGAACTGCAGGCTCGGCTCCCAACCGAGTTCTTTCTGCAACTTCGTAGAGTCGATGGCATAACGGAGATCGTGACCAGCACGGTCTGTCACGAAGGTAATAAGGTCCATATCCTCGCCCTCTTTTCGACCCAACAGACGGTCAACAGTCTTGATGACCACCTTGATGATATCGATGTTCTTCCACTCGTTGAAGCCACCGATATTATAAGTGTCAGCAATCTTGCCCTCATGGAAAATCACGTCAATAGCCCTTGCATGATCCTCAACATACAGCCAGTCGCGCACATTTTCACCCTTGCCATAGACGGGCAACGGCTTGCGATGGCGGATGTTATTGATAAAAAGAGGTATCAGCTTCTCGGGGAACTGATAAGGGCCGTAGTTGTTCGAGCAGTTCGTCACCACGACAGGCATGCCATAGGTATCATGGTAAGCACGAACGAAATGATCGGAAGAAGCCTTTGCAGCTGAATACGGAGAATGAGGATTGTACTTCGTGGTCTCCAAGAAGAACTTGTCACCGTAGGCCAGATGATGCTCAGCACTTGAAGCGGTAGTCGTGAATGGAGGTTCGATACCCTCAGGATGCGTCAGTTCCAATGCACCATACACCTCATCAGTCGAGATGTGATAGAAACGTTTGCCCTCGTACTTCTCAGGCAGACTCTCCCAATAGAGCTTTGCAGCCTGGAGCAACGAGAGCGTTCCCATCACGTTCGTCTTGGCGAAAGTGAACGGATCCTTGATAGAACGATCCACGTGACTCTCTGCGGCCAGATGGATGATGCCATCCACCTTCTTGTCCTGCATGAGCTTATAGAAGGCATCGAAATCGCAGATATCCATCTTTACGAACTCGTAGTTGGGTTTGTTCTCGATGTCCTTCAGATTAGCCAAGTTGCCGGCATAGGTCAACTTGTCGAGGTTGATGATGTGATACTCGGGATACTTGTTCACGAAAAGGCGCACCACGTGGCTTCCTATAAAGCCTGCGCCACCAGTAATAACGATTGTTCTTTTCATTTCTTCTATAATCTTGTTTTATTGTCTCCTAATGTAATGACTTCCAAATCCTTGAATTCCTTCCCGTCGATGACGAGACGTACAAGTGTTCGATCCTTATGCCACCCCTGCAAGCCTGCTGCTCCTGGATTGATATGCAATAAGTTGAGTGTCTTATCATATTTTACTTTCAATATGTGCGAGTGGCCTGCAACGAAGAGCTGCGGCGGATTGGCAAAAAGCGTGGAGCGCACACTGAAATCATAGTTGCCAGGATAGCCACCAATATGCTTAATGAGCACATCGACATCCTCGCACTTGAAACGGTTCAGCTCACGATACATCAGCCGAAGGTCACCGCCATCACAGTTACCACACACAGCCCTGAAGGGACGGAAGGCAGCGAGTTTCTCTGCCACCTCGACACTACCGATATCGCCAGCATGCCAGATTTCATCGCAGGGTTCAAAGTAATGCAGGTACTTATCGTCCCAATAAGAGTGGGTATCGCTCAGTATACCTATTCGCTTCATCGTCTAAATCGTTTTCTGACAAACTCAGCGATGAGTTTCTCTGTTTCCATAAGTCCGAGGACACTGGAATCGATACAGAGATCGTAACTCTCGGCAGCACCCCATTTCTTACCCGTATAGTAATTATAGTAAGCAGCACGGCCCGACTCCTTCTGTTCGATGAACCTCTGAGCTTGGTCATGGTCAAGGTGCTGCTTGTTCATAATCTGATCAATGCGATACTCCATCGAGGCTGTGATGAAGACATTCACCACGTTCTTGAAATCGCGAAGCACATAGTCGGCACAACGTCCCACGAATACACATGAACCTTCTTTGGCAGCCTTACGGATAGCATCACTCTGAAACTGAAAGAGGCTCTCTTGCGAGAAGTTCGTCTTATACATGCTACCACCGCTGAAGTGTGAGGTCTGCATATTGAATAGTCCCTTGAAGAAACCTTTCTTCTCGTCGTTCTGTTCAAAGAACTTCTCACTGAATCCACTTTCCTTGGCCGCCAAATTGAGTAGCTCACGGTCATAGTACTTAGCCTGGAAATCAAGGGCGAGCATCCTTCCGATGTCATGTCCGCCACTTCCCAGTTGTCTTCCTACGTTAATGATAATATGCTCCTTCATATTTTAATTTCTATAACGCTTCAACCTATTCATATACCACATCAGCAACGGGATTGTCATCGCAAACGAACCAAAGTCGCTGGCAGGCATCGAGTACCACACGCCGTCGAGATCCCAGAACATCGGAAACACATACGCCATCGGCAACAGCAGGAAGAGCTGACGCGACAGCGAAAGGAAGATCGAGATCTTCACCTTACCAATACACTGGAAGAAATTGGTGATGACGGCCTGCGAACCCACAACAAAAAACACAAGCATGTCGAGCTGGATACCACGTGCGGCCAGATCAAGCAGCGTCTGATTTGTCGTAAAGATGCGGGCTATCCATCGCGGGAAGAGCATCGACAATCCCCACCCCACCAACAGAATGGCTGTAGCAGCGGTAATCGTCAGCCAAAGGCAACGGAACATACGTTCATACTTCTCTGCACCATAGTTATAACCCACAATAGGCTGCATGCCCTGATTCATACCCATCACGAACATAAAGAACACCATCACCACCGAGTTGGCTATCGAGTAGGCCCCCACTGCCATATCACCACCATAGCGTACGAACTGATTATTCATAAAGATGACGATGACACAGCTTGTGACGTTCATCAGGAAAGGTGAGATGCCGATGGCGATAATATTCTTCACCAGCTGTGACTTCAAACGATAAATGCCGCGCTTCAGGTGCAGGAGTTCCTTCTTATCAGAAAAGATCCACATCTGCCAGCAGAGTGCCATCGACTGCGAGGTAATGGTGGCCAGTGCTGCGCCACGGATACCCCAGCGGAACCACCATACAAAGGCGACCACCAGCACGATATTGCAAGCTACGGTAAACAGTGTGGCATACATGGCGTGACGAGGTTTACCAGCTGCGCGCAACACGGCATTCATGCCGAAGTACATGTGCGTCACCATATTGCCGAGCAGGATGACTGACATAAATTCCCGGGCATAAGGCAGCGTCACATCACTGGCACCAAAGAAACGCAGGATGGGATCGAGAAATACCAGACAGACCACCATAAACAGAAATCCGATCATGAGATTCAGCGTCACCGTATTACCCAGCAGATGCTCTGCCGTCTGGTAGTCTCTCTGGCCCAGCTTCACACTGATACATGTCGAGGAGCCCACCCCCACGGCAGCGCCGAAGGCAGCGCTCAAGTTCATGAAGGGGAACGTGATACCCAGCCCCGCGATGGCCTCTGGCCCCACGATCTGTCCTATCATGGCACGGTCGATGATATTATAAAGACTCGATGCCGTCATGGCTACGATAGCAGGCAGAGCATACTGCCACAGCAGCTGTCCCACAGGCTTCTGTCCCAGTTCCAGAGCGGCTTGTTTATTGTCCATTAGTACGTGTTCCTATTTAAATCGATGCAAAGGTACGAATAATTTCGGAGATAAGCGACAAATTCAAAAAAAACTTTGTACCTTTGCAGCCGTTATGCATCTTAACAACTGGCTCAGGCTATTATCTTGTCTGCTCTTTGCCTTTTTCTGTCAGACACAGGCAGACGCAGGCAGCAACTACAGGAAGAAATATCCTGGGGGCAAATATTATATTTGGCGCTACACCCTGAAGGACAAACAGGGGACGTCATATTCGATGGACCATCCCAACAGGTGGCTCACCCATAAGAGCATCGAGCGTCGAAAACGTCAGGGACTGCAGATAGATTCTACCGACCTGCCTGTAAGTGCCAGATACCTGAGACAAATAGAAAGCATCCTCAGCGCCAAGACTGAAAACGGGAAAAAGAGTAAAGCGGAATGGACTATCATCGGCACCAGCCGTTGGAACAATACCGTACTCGTACGTTCTAACGACACCACGCTATTGAGCCGTCTGAAAACCCTCGACTGCATCAGCAAATCGCAGTGTGTATGGATATCTCCCGATTCCATCGACCGTCCTGTGAAGCATACCTACCACGAGTATTTCAACTCGTGGGACAGTATTCCAGACATCACCTACGGCAATGGTAAAGAACAGCTGGAGATGCTTCAAGGCCAACGGCTACACAGTATCAGCAAACGAGGCAAGGGTATGACTATCGCCGTGCTCGATGGTGGTTTCCAGAATGTCAACGTCATACCAGCCTTCCTTCATGCTAACATCATGGGCACCAAGGACTTTGTCTACCCCAACAGTCCTTTCTTCTTTCAGGAGACCGATCACGGCACGAAAGTACTCTCTGCCATGGCCGCCAACGAGCCGTTTGTCCTCATCGGAACTGCCCCAGAAGCACGTTACTGGCTACTGCGCTGCGAGGACCAGCAGACAGAACAACCCGTAGAGGAAGACTACTGGGCGATGGCCGCTGAGTTTGCTGACTCCGTGGGTGTCGACATCATCAACTCCAGTCTGGGTTACAACGAATACGACATGCCTGGCTATTACCACCAGCGTGACCTTGACGGCCAGACTTCATTGATTAGCAGGACTGCTTCCATGTTAGCCAGGAAAGGCATCATCCTCGTCAATTCATCAGGCAACAGCGGCATGGGACCGTGGAAGAAGATCTCATTCCCTGCAGATGCTCTCGACATCCTGACCGTTGGCGCAGTAAATATTGACAAGAAAAACGCCCCTTTCTGTGGTGTAGGACCCACACAAGACGGACGGGTGAAGCCTGACGTAATGGCCCTTGGCTCACCCACCTCACTGATCTCTGGCCGTGGTAGCATTGTCAGAGACATGGGCACTTCCTTTTCCACACCACTTGTAACAGGACTCGTTGCCTGTTTATGGCAGGCTCTCCCAGAAAAGACTGCCCGAGAAATCATCGATTTAGTAAGGCAGACAGGCAGCCAGCATGAGAAGCCTGACAATATCTTTGGTTACGGGATTCCGAATTTCTGGCTTGCCTATATGATTGGCAAGGCGCAAAGTAAAGTTCCCCATGAAGAATGACAAACACATAACCCTCTACGAACTCAACAGCCTTTTACGCGAGGTCATTGAGTGCAAGATGCCCAATGAGTATTGGGTGGAGGCAGAGTTGTCGGAGTGTCGTGAGAGCCGTGGGCACTGCTACATGGAACTGATTCAAAAAGATGAACATAATGCCACCCCTATAGCCAAGGCCAGTGCCAAATGCTGGGTCTCGAAATGGATGATCATCCGTCCCTATTTCGAACGTACAACTGGTCAGCAACTACATGCCGGCATGAAGGTATTGCTGAAGGTCTATGCACAGTTTCACGAGGCCTATGGCTTCTCATGGATTGTCACCGATATTGACCCCACTTACACCCTTGGCGACATGGCCCGCAAACGACAGGAGATCATCCGTCAGCTCAAGGAGGAGGGCATCTTTGACTTGCAAAAAGAATTACAATTACCATTATTCTGCCAACGCATAGCTGTCATCTCCAGCGAAACAGCTGCGGGCTATGGTGACTTCTGCAACCAACTTGCCGACAACCCCTATGGATTCCAGTTCCAGACACAGTTATTCCCTGCTATCATGCAGGGCGATGGTGTAGAACAGAGCATTATAAATGCACTGGAACAGATATTTACGAGGAGTGAGGAGTGTGGAGTGAGGAGTGAGAATAGTTTCGACGCAGTCGTAATTATAAGAGGTGGGGGAGCCACCAGCGACATGTCAGGTTTCGACACACTGGCACTGGCAGAAAACGTGGCAAACTTCCCCATACCTATTATTACAGGTATCGGCCACGATCGCGATGAGAGTATCCTCGATATGGTGAGCCATACACGCGTCAAAACCCCCACTGCAGCAGCAGCCCTGCTCATCGACCACCTGAAGGCCGTAGTCGATGCCCTCGATGACGCTCAAGACCGACTCATCCACTATTGCAACAGCAGACTCTACACGCTCAATGCCCAACTCACAACACTCTCCGAAGCCCTCCCGCGCCTCTTCTCCATCGTCAAAACCAGACATGAGGCTCGCATCGAAACCCTTCATAGCCGACTGGTTGCTGCTGTCAGACAAGGTATCATCACCAACCAATCAAAAATCAACACTATCGAGGAAAGATTGCCAATCCTTACAGACCGTCGTCTGATGACCGAGAAGCACCGTTTGCAACTCATCGAGGAAAAGGCCAAGAGCCTCGACCCCACCCTGTTGCTGAAGCGTGGCTACAGCATGACCATGAAGGACGGCAAGATCATCCGCGACGCTGCCACCCTCCATCCAGGCGACGAGATCGAGACACGCCTTGCCAATGGCACCGTTCGTTCCACCGTCATCCCATCAGACCCATTAATCCCATAAATACCCATCCCTATGAAAGAAGAACTGAAATACGAAGCAGCCTTTGCACAACTTCAGGACATTGTGCGAAAGATGGAAAACGACGAGTACAGCATAGACGAAATCGCTGTGCAGTTACAGACCGCACAGCGATTAATCAAGTTCTGCAAGGACAAACTGACCAAGACAGAAGCGGAAATCCGTCAATTAGAAGTAGAAGCCAACGGCAAGTGACTTGAACTCAGGTCCACGGTCTTTCTTCAGCACGCTCATATATAATGTTAAAAACTGCGGCATAGGTACTCGTTTTTCCCTAATCCAACAAGAAAGAAGTAGGAAAAGTGCGATTTTTCATCTTTTTTGTTGCTCAAACGCAAGAATTTGATTACTTTTGCAAGCAAATATGCATAAATCACATTAAAAAGACATAAGCAAATGAAGAATTTGGACTGGGGTAGTCTGTCATTCGGCTACATGAAGACCGACTACAATGTGCGTTGCTACTATCGCGACGGCAAATGGGGCGAAATAGAGGTTTGCTCCGACGAGTATCTGAACCTGCACATGGCTGCTACCTGCCTGCATTACGGCCAGGAGGCTTTCGAAGGTCTGAAGGCCTATCGTTGTCCTGATGGCAAGGTGCGCATTTTCCGCGTCGATGAGAATGCAGCCCGTCTGCAGAGCACCTGCCGTGGCATCATGATGCCTGAGGTGAGCACTGAGCTCTTCACGGAAATGGTGAAGAAGGTGGTGCGCCTGAACCAGGAGTGGATTCCTACCTACGAGAGTGGTGCTACGCTCTATATCCGTCCGCTGCTCATCGGAACGAGCGCCCAGGTGGGTGTTCATCCCTCCAAGGAATACTGCTTCCTGATTTTCGTCACCCCCGTAGGTCCGTATTTCAAGGGTGGCTTTGCTGCCAATCCTTACGTCATTATCCGCGATTATGACCGCTCGGCTCCTCTCGGCACAGGTAAGTACAAGGTGGGTGGCAACTACGCCGCATCCCTCTTCGCCAACAACCTGGCCCACGAGAAAGGTTATGCCTGCGAGTTCTACCTCGATGCCAAGGAGAAAAAATACATGGACGAGTGTGGTGCAGCCAACTTCTTCGGCATTAAGAACAACACCTATGTCACTCCGAAGTCCAGTTCTATCCTGCCCTCCATCACCAACAAGTCGTTGATGCAGGTGGCAGAAGACTTAGGCATGAAGGTTGAGCGTCGTCCCATCCCCGAAGAGGAGCTCGAGACCTTCGAGGAGGCAGGTGCCTGCGGAACAGCCGCCGTCATCTCACCTATTTCTTATATCGACGACCTCGACACTGGCAAGCGCTACTCGTTCGGTGAGAAGCCAGGCCCGATGTCCAAGAAGCTCTTCGACACCCTTCGCGGCATCCAATACGGCGAAATCGAAGACAAGCACGGTTGGACGACAGTCGTCATCGACTAGTACAACTCGTCTCACTTGTCTGACTAGATATTCGAAAACATGGGCAAAGGCAAGCTGGCGAAGTTCGCTGACATGGCATCCTACGAGAACGTGTTCCAATACCCCTATTCGGTAGTGGAACATGTTCCCTTTGAGATGCAGGGTCACTGGCGCGAGCAGTATTTCCACAACCAGAACCCCATTGTGCTCGAACTGGGCTGTGGCAAGGGAGAGTATACGGTGGAGCTCGCCAAGCTCTACCCTGACACGAACTTCATCGGCGTGGATATCAAAGGAGCACGCATGTGGACAGGAGCCACCCAGGCCCTCCACGAGAGACTCAAGAACGTAGCCTTCCTCCGCACAAACATTGAGATCATCGAGCGATTCTTCGCCAAAGACGAGGTGCAGGAGATCTGGCTCACATTCAGCGACCCCCAGATGAAGAATCCCCGCAAGCGTCTCACATCGACCTATTTCATGGAGCGCTACCGCAAGTTCCTTATCGACGGCGGCATCATCCACCTGAAGACCGACTCCAACTTTCTCTTCACCTACACCAACTATATGGTGGATCACAACCACCTGCCCGTTGAGGAACGAACAGACGACCTCTATCACGCCTCTCACCTCTCACCTCTCACCACTCGACTCTTAAGCATCCAGACCTACTACGAATCCATGTGGATAGCCCGTGGGTTGAACATCAAGTACTTGAAATGGCAGTTGCCGCGAGAAGGTGCCCTTGAGGAGCCCGATGTGGAGATAGAGCTCGACGATTATCGTTCCTACCACCGCTCCAAGCGCAGTTCACTCGACAAGGCGAAGTAAAGGTGAAAAGGTGAAAAAGTAAAAAATAAAATCATAAAACTCAAAAGAATATGAAACGACTTATCATTATCCTATTGGCCATGCTCCCGATGCTCTTCGTGGCAAAGGCAGAAACCATCAAAGTCGACTCTGTCGGCAAGTTAGCAACCGTACTCCCCGACTCCGTCCGCTTCACCATTGCGGACCTCTCAGTCAGTGGACCTCTTAACGGAGCAGACCTCAAGCTGCTCCAGCAGATTGTCACCCGCAACAAGACTAACAAGAGTAATCCCAAAGAGTGCCTGGTGACATCCATCGACCTATCAGGTGCCACCATTCAAGAGGGCAAGGACGGTCTTAAGACCAAGGCTGGCGAACTGCCCAGCGGCCTCTTCTCTGGCGCCAAATCCCTGATGAAGGTTGTACTGCCGCAGGGCATCACCACCATCGGCAAGTCGTGTTTCGCGAATTGTGAGAATCTGACGGACATCACCCTACCCGAGAGTGTCACAGAGATTGGCAACCGTGCCTTTGAAGACTGTAAGAATCTGCCCTCACTCACCTTGCCTGAGAACCTGAAGATCATCGGTGCCAACGCCTTCGAGGGTTGCAAGTCGTTCACCACCATGACCATCCCCGCTGGTGTCCGCGAGCTTGAGGATGATGTTTTCAAGGATTGCTCAGCTCTCTCATCCATCACGCTGCCTGAGAAACTCACCAAGATTGGTGGCGAAGCCTTCTTCGGCTGTGAGGTACTCAATGAACTCATCATCCCAGAGACCGTTCAGGAAATCGGTAGTTCAGCCTTTAAGAAATGTACGTCACTCACCAACATCCAGATGGATGGTGTCACCAAGATTGGTGCCAACGCCTTTTTTGAGTGCAAGAGTCTCTCTACCGTCACCCTCAAGAAGATTTCAAAAATCGGTGCCAACGCTTTCGAGGGTTGCTTGTCACTAAACACCGTTTCGCTTGAGGGTAGCCTCGACGAACTGGGTGCCGACCTCTTCAAGGGTTGCACCAACCTGTCCACCGTCACCATCCCCAACACGGTCAAGAACATCGCCAACGAAGCCTTCAAAGAGTGTAAGAGCCTGACTGCCATCACCCTGCCTACCAGTCTGACGAAGATTGGCACCCATGCCTTCGAGGGTTGTTCATCGCTGAAAGAACTCAGTATCCCCAACATGGTGAAGAGTATTGGCTCGAGTGCCTTTGAGAACTGCACCTCGCTCGACAGCGTAGCCATCAACGGTTTCATCGACGACATTGCCGCCGATCTCTTCCGCCGCTGCCACAACCTGCGTTCTATCAACATTCCCAATACCGTCCGCAAGATTGGTAGCAAGGCCTTCCAGGAGTGTTCGGCCCTCGCCAGCATTTCCTTCCCCGTAGCCCTGACAAGCATCGGCGACAATGCCTTTGCCAAGTGCACCAGCCTCACCAGCATCAAGATGCCAGTGGCTGTCAAGGAGATTGGCAGTTCTGCTTTTGAGGAGTGCGTCATGATCACCACGGTCGAACTGTCGTCGGCCCTCAAGAAAATCGGAGGCTCAGCCTTTGCCAAATGCTCGTCGCTGAAAGAGGTCATCCTCAACACCCCCGCACCTCCCAGCATCTCCAACAGCACCTTCAAAGGCACTGCACCCGCATTCATCATCCCGCGTGGCAGTCTGTCCGTATATATTGCAAACAAAGACTGGAAGAATATTTCCGGATATAAAGAGAAATAACATTGAAGATATATCCTAAACTCATTATGGACGCGCTGGCTACGGTGACGTATGCCGGCACGAAGAAAAACCTCGTGGAGAGTGGCATGGTGGCTGATACACCAGCCATTGCCGCTCCCTCCGCTGAGGGCGAACCCTGGAAGGTGAAGGTTGTACTCGAGTTCCCTCGCGACACCGATCCCTTCCTCAAATCCACCGTCAAGGCTGCAGAGGCTGCCATTCGATATCATGTATCGAGGAATGAGGAGTCCTCCCTCCTCGAAGTAGAGATCTTGACCGAATTCAAATCCAAGCCCCGTCCAGAAGTCGGACAGATGCTGCCAGGCGTGAAGAACATCATCGCCGTCAGCAGCGGTAAGGGAGGCGTCGGCAAGAGCACCGTCTCAGCCAACCTCGCCATCGCCCTCGCACGTCTCGGCTATCGTGTGGGACTGCTCGACACCGATATCTTCGGCCCCTCCATGCCTAAGATGTTCCAGGTGGAAGACGAGCGCCCATACGCTGTCAATAAAGACGGACGCGACCTCATCTGTCCCATCGAGAAATACGGTGTAAAGCTCCTGTCCATAGGCTTTTTCGTATCACCTACCACCGCTACCCTCTGGCGAGGCGGCATGGCCACCAGCGCCCTCAAGCAACTCATTGCCGATGCAGACTGGGGCGAGCTCGACTACTTCATCCTCGACACGCCGCCAGGCACCAGCGATATCCACCTGACACTGTTGCAGACACTCCCCATCACGGGCGCCATCATCGTCTCTACCCCCCAACAGGTGGCCCTCGCCGATGCCCGCAAAGGTATCGACATGTACCGCAACGAGAAAGTCAACGTACCTATCCTTGGTCTGATTGAGAACATGGCATGGTTCACCCCAGCCGAACTACCAGAGAACCGCTATTACATCTTTGGGAAGGAAGGCTGCAAACAGCTTGCCGAAGAGATGCAAGTGCCCCTGCTGGCTCAGATACCGTTGGTGCAGAGCATCTGCGACAGTGGCGACAGCGGCACCCCTGCGGCACTCACCAGCGACACTGCCACGGGCCTAGCTTTCATCAACCTCGCCCAAGCCGTCGTCACCGTTGTCAATCGTCGCAACCGCGAGCAACCACAGACAAAAATCGTCGGAATGAAATAGCCCTCACGAGGGTGAGACCTCTCACTGTCCAATGGCCTGCCTGTATTCTAGGAGTTTGTTCTGATAGTCGGCAAAGGCATCGGTATGCTTATCGAGCGACTGCTGGTAGAGCAACTGGGCCTCTAGCAGGTCGCTCATCTTTGAGGTACCGGCGCGATAATAGTTGCGATTGAGACGCAGGTTCTCACTGGCCTGTTCGATGCTACGTTTCGCCAGCTGCAACTGCTGGTAGCTCTCCTCTACCCCATTCCAGGCATTCTGCATGCGGATTTTCAACAGTTGGGCATTGTCCTCCAACTGTTCTACTGCTTTCTGGTGTTCTATCTGGCGACGCTTGATGGCGTGAGAGCCGCCCCACCAATCGCTGATAGGCACACTAACGGTTGCGAACACCATCCCAAACGAGTGGTTGTTTTCCAACAGATTATGATAGTTATAGCCAGCACCGACGGCAACGTTAGGCAGGTTCTGACCAACAGCCAACTTCTTCTGGAGGTTGGCAGCCTCAACTTGTTTACCTAACAATTGATACTCGGGTGTCCCCAAAAGAGCTTTATTGTGGTCTTGACGAGAAAGAGGTACTAGAGGGGTATCCGACTGATAGCAGATGACAAACGACGTATCGCGCAGGCCACAGTATTGCGACAGTAAGAGACGGACGATGGAGATGCCATTCTTCAGTTTCAGGCGTTGGCTCTCGATGTCGTTCTGTCGCAGTTGTACTTGCAGCAGATCGTTGCGCATGGCCACACCGGCCCTTACGGCCACATCCACATCTTTATATATATCACGCAACAGGGTATCGACAGCCTCGATGGTCTTCATTTTCTCCTGTAACGAAGCCAACTGCCAGAAATACTGCTCGGCAGTCTTCTCTACCTCGTTTTCCGATAGCTGCAACTGCAAGCGACTCACGTCCTCGCCCACTTTAGCGAGTTTATTACCATTGATAATCTGACCACCGGCAAAGAGGGGCTGCACAGCCATGAGCGAGCCGATGGTGCCGTTCTTCATCATCGAGATGCTGATGGGGTTACCCAAGGCTGCCAATGCCTCTGGAGGCAACGACTGAGCCAAAAGCGCCCCCAACTCTGGCGACATGTTTTCAGAGAGGTTCAGCGTGGTTTGCGCCATGCCTTTGTTGGCATTGAACCAAAGACCGGTGCCACTCACGTTGGGGAAATATTTGGTAAATGCCTCCTTGCGTTGCTGTTGAGCAGCCTCAACACCGTATTTGGCACTGCGGATGGCATAGTTATTGTGCAGGGCAGAATCCTTGATCTGCTCCAGGGTGTAGGTCTGCTGCGCAGATAAAGGTAAAAAGGCAAAAAGGTAAAAAAGTAAAACACTCAATACTTTACCTTCACGTCTTGTTTCTGTTTGAATTATCTGTCTCATATTATTTACCTTTTTACTTTTTTACTCTTTTACCTTTCAAACTAACCTTCCAATAAATAACGGGAAGCATGGTGACTACCATGATGAGCGAGCCAATGCCACCTGCGAAGATGGTTACACCTACGGGCATCCAGAACGAACTCTGGGCGATGATCATCGGCACCACACCTACAGCCGTTGTGGCAGTAGTAAGGAAGATGGGCACCATACGGCGCTTGCCAGCCTCGTAGGCAGCCTGACGGACAGCATTGTTATAAGCCTGGCGATCCACCGTCCAGTCACCATGTTCTGCCACATGTTTCTTAATCAGGTCGATGGCATGCTCGAAGATGAGAATCTCGTTACGCATAATCATTCCCATCAGCGTGATGAGTCCGAAGATAGAAGTAAGTCCCAGGGCACGGTTCATCAGTCCAAGACCTATCAGCGCACCGGGAATCATCAGTGCCAATGCAACCATACAGACGGTAGTCACACCATATTTCTTGAAGTTGAACAACAGGAAGAAGAACACGATAATTTCAGCGATAGAGATACCACCGAATATCTGTGGCAGGGCCTCATCACCGTATTCAATCTCGCCACCCACCTCGGTACGTACGCCTTGCGGCAGTTGGATATCCTCTTGCATGATGCGGGCAACCTCTTTTTCAATAGGAGCGGTATAGACACCCTGTGCAAACTGGGCTGTCACCGTAATACAGCGCTCGCCACCACGATGCATGATGCGGCTCTCGCTCCACTTGGGATAGACTTTGGCAATCTGTCGAAGAGGTACTGTTGAATTGGTACTTTGCAGACCTCCCGAAACCAACGATGCGGGCGATGCGATGCCGAGATTGGCCACATCTGAGAAAGTCATATCGGTATCGTCCTTTACCACGATAGGCAACTCGTAGTTGCCTTCCCAAATCTGTCCCACACGCAGATCACTGGATGTGGCACTCAGCGCCAACTGGGCCGTAGTACGTGTAATACCTAATTGGGCCGACGTCACAGGGTCGAGTTCGACGTTGATGATGGGGTAAGGCTGGAAGTAGTCGGTATGTACCCACTCCAGTTCCGGCATCTGGCGCATACGCTCCATCAACCGCTCAGCCACTACGTGCAACGAGTCGAGGTTGTCGCCATAGAATCGATACTCCAGTTCGTTCACCTCCAGATAGTCCAGGCGCTTAAACTTCACGTAGGCATTGGGGAATGCCTCACTCAGTTGTGGCTGATACTGAGCCAAGAGACCTAGTGTGGCTTTGTCGCTCTGGGTATTCACGATGAACTGCGCATAGTTGTTACCAGCCATCTGGGGTGCATAGGCATCCATGAACCGGGGCGATGAACAGCCGATGAAGCCTGTAATGCCAACGATGCGTTCATCTTTCTCCAACACGTGTTGTACAGAATCAGCTATCAGTTCTGTCTCGGCTAATCCTTTACCCTCTGGCAGGAAGATTTCTACGGCAAACTGGTCGCGGTCGGCGTATGGGAAGAGTCGTATCTTCAGCGTGGGCGCTATCAACGTCGAGAGCAGGATGACGGCAATACCACCACCGATCGTTAGCCATGGGTTGGCAAAAGTCCAGTCTAACACCTTATTATAGGTATTTTGCACCCACTTGGTGATGGCGTTACCATCGGTACTCACCTTATCAGGCTTGATGATACGTGTCTCCAAGAACGGAATCACGGTAACCGCCAGCACCAGCGACACCATGAGGTTGATGGTTATCGTGATGGGGAAGTCCTCCAGACAGTCGTGGAACATGCCCTTCATCGTGATGAGGAATGGATAGAAGATGGCACAGATACAGATGGTGGCCAGTAACATCGGCATGAAGTACTGGCGCGCCGACTCAATGGCGGCATCGTATGGCTTTAATCCTTTACCCAGATATTCCAGGTAGCCGTCAATCACCACGATGGAGTTATCGACAATCATTCCCAACACCACAATCAGTGCCGCCAGCGTCACAATGTTCAGTTCGATGCCCATCATATACATCACGGCCACACTCACAAAGGTGCTCAGTGGGATGGTGATGGCTGCCACGATGGCCGAACGGATGGGGAACAGTACCATCATCACCAGGATAATGATCAGCATAGATATCAGCAGGTCGCGCAGGAAGTCGCTCACACTCAAGGCTACCACTTTGGGTTTATCGGCAATGCGGGTCACCTTCACATCCTCCGGCAGTTCGTTTTGGCGGAAATCATTCAGTACCTTGTCCACCTCCTGACCATACTGCACCACGTTATTGCCTGGTGTCATCTCCATCGACAGTAATACGCAGGGATGGCCATCCTGTTCGATACGGCTCGACATCGGCTCATATTCACGCACCACTCGGGCCACATCTCTCACACGAGCCACCTTACCAGTCACAGGGTCGGAGAAGATAATCTGGTTGGCTATTTCCTCCTCACTGTTCTCCTGAGCCTCCACATGGATGGGCACCTGCTGGTCGTCATCACTGATACTACCGCTCATCGTAGTAATGCCCTGAGCCTGAAGGCGTGAGAAGAGCATCTGTTGGCCAATACCATAGGCTTGCAAACGCTGACGGTCAATATAGAGCGATATTTGCTCCTTCTGCTCGCCGAAAAGTTTCACGTTGGCTACAGAGGGAATACGACGCAGACGGTCTGAGAGATCGTCACTATATTGCTTGAGTTCGCGATAGCTGCGCTGGTCGCTCTCGATGGCGATGAGCAGGGCTGAGGTGTTACCGAAGTCATCGTTCACCACGATGGCCAGCACACCACTGGGCAACTGTGCCTTAAAACCATTCAGACCATGTTTGATTTTCGACCACACCTCGTCCTTATTGTTCACATCATCGTTCAGTTTCACCATCACGATACACATACCGTTCTGCGACTGTGTGGTGGTCTTCTTGCGATTCACCTCACCAAAAGTAAAGAGGTAACGCTCCAACGGACGAGCCACTTGCTGCTCCACCTCCTCGCTGGTAGCGCCAGGATACACGGCCACGACTACACCCTGACGGATCGTGGCATGCGGGAATTCATCCTTCGGCATGATATACATGCCATAGATGCCCATCACAAACAATATGCCTATGATAAGCAATGATATCGAGTAGTGTTCCAATGGCCATTTCAGCCAATTCATCTTCTCTTTCATAATTGTCAACTGTCAACTTTCAACTCTCAACTGTCAATTAGAAAACTACTTTGGAGTTTTCGCTAAGTTTCTGATAACCCTCTGTGGCAATACGGTCACCGATAGTCAGACCGTCGATGACGTTTACATAATTCCCCTGTGTCTGACCTATAGTCACAGTCATGCGATGAGCCGTGCTGTCCTTGCCCACTGTCCACACAAATAAACTACCGTCCGACTTCTTTTGAACTGCTGTTACAGGAATCATCTTGCTGCCAATTGCCTGTGAGCCATCAGAGACAAAACGTACATTGGCCACCATTCCTGGCAGCAGTTTCCGATTGCTGTTTGCCACATTAATTCTTATATCGTACGTATGCGTGAGGGCGTCGGCCTGTACCCCTTTCTCAATCCGGCCTCCCTGATAACTGCCATTAACAGCTTCTACCATTATACTCGTTGGCGTACTGGCATTGATACCGCCTATCTCTGCCTCAGGAACTGCCACTTTCACCTTGACTGTTGAGATGTCAAGGATACTCACAACAGCCTGTGACGGTAAAGCAGTCTCACCTGCACCTATCAGTTTCTTGCCTATGATACCACTGACAGGAGCAATCAGCCGACAGTCTGCCAGGTTCTTCCGAGCCACCTCTAATTGTGATTGGGCCTGAGCAACCTTGCTCTGTATTTCCACCCACTGCACCTCTGGCAGTGATCCGTTGTCATGCAGCATCTTGTAGCGCTCTAAGGCATCGTTGGCCTGTGCCATCTGTGCCTCGGCACCACTCAACAGGTTACGGGCCTGCGTGTCGTCCATCTCGGCAATCAGCTGACCTTTGCTGACGGTCTGACCTTCATTCACCAACATCCGTTTGACTACACCCATGCCAGTAAAGCTCACTGCGGTAGCCTCGCGTTCTTCCACAATACCCATATACGTCTGGGCATTATCCACCATACCGGGCGATACCACCTGTGTTTTTACTCTCGTCGGAGCCTTCACATTCTGCTCCTGTTTCTGTCCGCAGCTGCCCAGTAACATGACTGATAACAGCATCAATAATTCCTTTTTCATAACTACATGTCTTATTTTGGCTGCAAAATTAATCCAAAATCGACTATCATTCATGTTTGATTTCTCTTCATTTTTTATCAATTCGGCACAGAGATACCAAAACGACCATAAACAATACCAAATAAAACATGGAAAACGAAAAATAATCACTATCTTTGCACCATGAAACAGCAAGAAGAGATCACTTTTCAGACATTAACCGACAACGAGGACATCCAGATCGGTTATTCCGACAACGACATCGTGGTGGTCGACAGTATCCAGCAGTTTGCAGAGGTAAGTACCGCCCTTGTGTCGATGAATGCTGTCGTTATCTGTACCAGTGGTAAAGTGCAAGGTGTTATCAATGGCAAGCAGATTGAACTGCACCAGAATCAGGTGGCCATTATTCCTCAGAACATTATTGTGACCGATGTGATGGTGAGTCCCGATTTCAACCTGAAGGCCATGTTCCTCACCAACCGCATCCTGCAGAGTTTCTTGCGCGAGAAGATGAATGTATGGAACGATATGATGTACGTCCATCGTCATCATATTGTGACGATGGACGAAGACGAGATACTCTTCTATACCCATTTCTATGACATGCTGAAGCTTACCTTCGACAGGGGGAAGGACAATCCTTTCCGTACCGACGTCATCCAGTCGTTGTTGCGCTCGGCCTTCCTCGGTCTCTGTGGTGCCATGAAACAGTATTTTCCTGTTGATATCGAACTCCAGGGTAAGACGTCAGATGCCTATTTCCAACACTTTCTCGACCTGCTGCACTCTACCGAGGTGAAGCACCGTACGGTTGAGGCTTATGCCAACGACCTCTGCATATCAGCAAAGTACCTCACTACCATCTGTAAGAGACACTCAGGGAAGACTGCCAACGAATGGATTACGGAACATGTCATGGAAGATATCCGTTACTACCTGAAGCAGACCGACTTCAGTATCAAGCAGATCTGTGATCGCCTCGGTTTCCCAAACCCATCCTTTTTTGGCAAATACGTAAAAGATCATTTCGGCATGACGCCAATGGAATTCAGAAATAACTAATCACTCTAAAACATGAATAATATGAGACGTCGTTATTTATTGATTGTTGTCTGTGCACTCTTTTGCGGCACTGTTGGTGCACAGGACCAGCGTTTCGAGAACCCACCCAAAGAAGCTCGCCCCTACGTGTGGAGGCATTGGTTGAATGGTAATACATCCAAGGACGGTATCCGGAAGGACTTGGAATGGATGAACCGTATCGGCATTGTCGGTTTCCATCAGTTTGACGCCGGAGGTTCGATCTTCATCAATGGCCAGCACGTAGACTTCCTATGGAAAGCCCCTTACAAGGTGAACTTCGAAGGCCAGTTGAAACCCGGTAAGAATACCATCGAGGTGAAGGTGGTGAATACTTGGGTGAACCGTCTGATTGGTGATGGCCAGCCCGGCGTTGAGGGTCACAGTTTCACTCCCGTGGCCTTCTATGGAGTGAAGAGCCTCTCACAGAATATGGGCACCCTCATCCCCTCCGGCCTGATGGGTCCCGTACACTTATACCTTTGCACCCGATGATGACGGCATTGATGATAGGACTGATCACTTCAAATGCCCCCGGCAGATCAAGGATTCTGCGGAGGCGTCTGATAGTCCACGGGCATGAGCGTAAACTGAACGACCTTCTTCTGAGTGTCGGGGTCAGTAAACTCTTCGCGCTTGTACCAGCCCATAGCCTCGAAGGTCACGAGTTCCTTCAGTGCACGGGAGGTCAGCTTTTCACCCTTGGAATTCTCAGGCTTGAAGTTGATGGTCACACCGTTGATGGCAGCGTTCGGGCCCTTCGAGAGGGCGTTCGCCAGGTTAGCCTGGCCCTGCTTGCCACAGTCCACGTTCGGGGTGAACGTACCCAGGCCGTCCCACTTCACGGGCTGGCCCTGTCGCCACAGCTCGACCATCACCTCCGTCAGCTTCTCGATCACACCCTTCACGATGTCGGCTGAGTAAACCGACTGCGACATGGCGACGCGCGAGATGAGACCCTTCAGGTTCAGCGTCTTCGGCCAAACGGGCACCCAGAAATATTTGCCGTAAGCAGTAGAATCGTCATTGACGTTCTGCTTCAGCGCAACCGGAAAATTAATCACATTCTGTGCCATAATTCTTAACCTTTCTTCTTGTTTGACATTCCGTTAGGTTTATCCCCTAGTTTCTGGCAGTACGAACGCTGGTTTCTCTTATTAAGAAAGGTGGTTACTATGAGTATCACCCCTCGAACCATGAGCTTGCAGCGTTTATTGCTGATTCAGACTAACGGGAATTCCCTAATTCCACTGCAAAATTACAACAAAAAATCCACATTTCCAAGAAAAAAACAAAACCAGAAGCTCACTTTACAGTTATTTTGCAGATGTAAAACAATATTCAATATTGAGTGTTATTTTAAAGCATGATTATTACAAATAACCTATACTTTGCAGTGTAAAATAAATTAGCACGATATATTTCTGTTTCTTTGTTTCATTGTTTCATTGTTTCAAAAGCTTTATTTAAAAGCGAAAATAATGGCCGTAAAGAGATTAAAATTATATATATATTAGAATATATATATAATTTTATATATATAAATATATTAATATATATTCTTCTCTTCCCCCTTCCCCCACAATAGAAACGCAAAACACCCCAAAGAAACAAAGAAACAAAGAAACAATGAAACAATCTTTGTGTGGAGTCGCGCTCGGCTTTGCCGCTTTCACAGAGCGAAGCGAATGAAAGAACCCTCACGAGGGTGAGAGCTCGCGAGGGCGGAACGAAGTGGAGCTGGAGGCAGCCTAACTATATTCGGTAATTTCGTGTAATTCCGTGTAAAGTCAAAACCACCGCTCCTTCTTTTTGGCAAATTTACTTCAAATTTGGCATACTTTTGTCAAATCCGTTTATTTTTTAAGTTTTGTTAGCATTTGCATAACAAAAATGAACCCTTTAACTTTGCAGATGTTCTTGGGGACGCTTGCCATTGTGAGACGAAAAAGCCGTATGGTTCTATTCCAACTCATCGACATCTGACAATCTCACATAGCGTCTAAATAGCAGTTTCTCAGGAATGCGATCTACAGGACATTTTGGGACAACAAAAACAACCGTTCTAAATAGCAGACACCCTTTGGGGACGCTGTTTGGGGACGCTATACGGCTATTGGGGACGGGGACGCAAATTCTCTGGACAGAATTATTGGGGACGCAAAAAGCAGATTAACATCCTTAAACTACGATGGATTTATCTGAACCCTACCATCTTAACGTATTTTCAGTGAAAATGCAGTCATTTCCTGTTCAAAACGTCAAAATTGTCAAGAATGTGGATTGCAAGAGGAGTGACTGGAGTTTGTGTAAAACAAGAGTCCCCACAAACAATTAAAGAAGTGATGATGAGCAGTCAAAATCTTCTGGGGACGCAAAAACTGGGGACGGGGACGCTACCTGGGGACGGGGACGCAAAATATACATTATTATAATAATAACAACTTAAAATTCAAGTAAAGATGAGTAATCAAGTAGATGTGAAATTCAGATTGAAGCAAAGGAAGGCGAAAGGTTCACAGGCCGGGAACCTGACTACAGAGAATGTACTCATAACCATGAGAGTAACATATCTCTCTATGCGCCTTGAATTCTCAACGGGGTATCATATTGATGCACTTCGCTGGGATCAGCAATCGGAACGTGCTATTGGTCCTAATCGTGACGGTCAGTCTGCCGACGAGATTAACGGAGGCATCATGAGACTGGCCAGGAATGTCAGGGACGCAGCTAAGATGTTTGAGGAGATGGAAAAAGTTCCGACCCAGGAAGAATTCAGGGAGACTTTTGAGAAGATCAGAGGTGAAGAACAGCAGCACATATCCATAAGTAAGCAGGATAAAGATGCAGTAAAAACGTCTTTTGAGAATCCGGACAAGAGAAAGTCAAAACAGGACAACATCAATTCAAAACTAAAATTTAACAATAATTATGACACCAAGTCAAAGGACGAAATTAACAAATCTTTGGGGTTCTTTGAAGTGTTCCATGAATTCGAAAGATGCAACAGCCGCTTGCATGACTGGACGGAGTCAACCTTCAAGAAGTATCATACACTCCGAAACAACCTGATAGAAATGCGAGACTATAAAAGAAAAGCAGGTCTAAAGTTCTTTGATTTCACATTTGAGTATTTTGATGAATATGGCCTGCAGGATTACATTGATTTTCTGAGGAACAACAAGAACTACATGAATTCGAGTGTAACCAAGAACCTCTCACTGATCAAGGTGGTCATCAGATGGGCATACAGGAGAGGTTTCCATAACAACAATAAGTTTGAGACATTCAAGCCCAAGATGAAGACAACACAGAAGAAGGTCGTATTTCTCACAAAGGCAGAACTGGATAAGATCGAGAATGCCGACTTACCTGAGACTAAGTTGTATCTTTATCGCGTCCGTGATGTCTTTTTGTTCCAATGCTATTCTGGTCTGCGCTATTCGGACGTTGCCAATCTTAAGCGTTGTGATGTACACGATGACTTCTTTGAAATCACGACAGTCAAGACATGTGACAGTCTGAGAATCGAGCTAAACAAGCATACAAAAACTATTCTTGACAAATATAAGATGTTTGACTTCCCAAAGGGGAAAGCGCTTCCTGTCATAAGTAACCAGAGAATGAATGAGTATGTTCATGAACTATGCGAGGAAGCAAAGATCGACGAGCCTGTCAGACAGACCTACTATAAGGGGAATGAACGTATTGACATCGTTCTTCCGAAACATAAGCTTGTCGGCACCCATACTGGCAGAAGGACGTTTATTTGTAATGCGCTGGGGATGGGCATTCCTCCACAGGTAGTCATGAAATGGACTGGCCATAGCGGATATAAAGCCATGAGTCCCTATATTGATGTAGCAGATGAAATGAAAGCAGAACAGATGAAGAAATTCAATGAGTTCCTATAGAAAAGGCCTTGGAGGCTGATTCTTCCTACGTACACTTGGAGGAGTCGGCTTCCATGCCTATATTTGTGACAACGAAAATCTAGTTGTATCACAAAATCGAAATCAAAATGGGAACAAAAGTAGTTGTTAAATTCAGGATTAAGCCTAGGCGGGCAAAGGCTCCCGCAACAGGAAAGAGTAAGTCATCGACAGAGAATCTGTTGATAACCATGCGAGTGACGTATGGAGGATTGAGGATGGAGTTCTCCACCGGTTTTAGTATCGATGCAGGGAAATGGGATGCCAAGGAAGGACGATCCATCGGTAAAGACGAGTCAGACAACAAGATCAACGACGGACTCATGCAGATAGTGTCTCATGTCCACTATACGGTGGACTATTTCAGGGTAAAGGAGATTGAGCCTACTCAGGGCCAGTTCAAGGAAACATTTCAAAACTTCAGGGATGGCACCTTCACACCTCCCAGACAGCAGCGGTTCAAGCCCGTCAATAACTACCTCAACTTCTGGGACGTGTATCAGGAGTACATCATATCAAACAGTAAACGGAAGCAATGGACATTGAGCACCAAGAAGAAATATGTCACCATCCGTCACAACCTCATCGGTTTCCGCGACTGGAAACGTAGTTTTGGCCTCCCCCACTTCGATCTGACGTTCGACTATCTTGACGAGTCTGGTTTACAGAGTTTCGTGGATTATCTGAGCGACATCTTGAAATACAGGAATTCGACAATCAACAAGAATATGGTCATGCTGAAGGTTGTTATGCGCTGGGCCTATCGCAAACACTATCACAACAACACTGTGTTCGAGACTGTCAAGACCAACATGAAAAGTGCTCCGAAAAAGGTTGTATTCTTCAACATGAAGGAGTTAAAGCAACTGGAAGAATACGAGATACCAAAGCAGAATAGCCATCTTGAAAAGACTCGTGATGTATTTCTCTTCATGTGTTATACGGGACTGCGTTACTCCGACGTAGCAAACCTCAAAAGATGTGATATCCAGGAGAACCGCATTGAGATTGTCACCGAAAAGACAAATGTCGTATTGAGCATCGATTTGAACTCTCACAGTCGTAGAGTCCTGCAGAAATATGAGAGGTATCGGTTTAAGAAAGACGCGGCACTCCCTATGATCAGCAACCAGAAGATGAACCAGAACCTACATGAACTATGCAAGCTGGCGGGATTCAACCAGCCCATACGTATCATCAACTATCAGGGCTGCCAGCGCATAGATGAGATCAAACCAAAGTATGAAGTCATTGGCACGCATACTGGCCGACGAAGCTTTATCTGCAATGCCATCAGCATGGGCATCCCTCCACAGGTAGTAATGAAATGGACTGGCCACAGCGACTACAAGGCCATGAAACCCTATATCGATGTATGCGACGAAATCAAGGCCGAGGCCATGAAGAAGTTTGATGATCCCTAAAAGGAAAAGGAATCTCAAGTATGGGATTCTTTTTTCTAAAGGTAGAATACGAACTTTGTTCCCCTCGATCCTACCCCGTCATAGTCGGCAGATATCGGGAATTGGCAGCATAAATCACTGATGACATCTTCTTCAAGGGTCACAGATAGTTCAAGAACAATAGCACTGCGACTTTCATTATAGGCCAGATTCCAGATGCATTCACCCAAGACAGCATTTACTACTGTCCTTATCTCGTCCTGAGTGCGCCAAATGGAATCAAAGTCAGTCATATCATAGATTTTTAATAACCTTACAGGGATTACCGACAGCAACGGAATTGGAGGGGATGTCTTTAGTAACTACCGATCCTGCTCCGATGGTGACATTATCACCGATAGTTACTCCTGGAAGGATGGTTACACTACCTCCAATCCATACGTTATGGCCGATAGAAACAGGCTTTGCCCATTCCTGACGGGAGTTGCGCTCTACAGGGTCTGTACTATGACATGCCGTATAGATGCTGACATTAGGGCCGATGAAACAATCATCACCAATAGTTACACGGGCTTCATCGAGAACCGTGAAATTGAAGTTGGCAAAGAACCGTTTGCCGATGCTAATTTGCTTGCCATAGTCGCAGCGGAACGGCTGGTTGATGAGAAACTCGTCATCTGCCACACAACCAAGCAAGCCCTTCAGGATTTCCTTCATCCGCCGGGTTTCCGATGGATGCAGGGAGTTGTATTCGTAGAGCATCTCTCTTGTTACCATCAACTCTTCTAACAGTTCAGGGTCAACGGCAGAATAAACCTCGCCTGCTAGCATTTTCTCTTTCTCAGTCATTTCTATCGTATTATCTTTGCCTTACCAGTTCTATTGCCTCCTTGCCTGTTAAATGCTCAATGTCGAAACGGATCATTAACATACGGGAAAGGCCGCCCTCTATTTCCTTTTGCAGGCTTTCATCATTGTTCGGATTGTAGCGGTTGCCCAGCATGCGGGCCATTGCCAACTTCTCCGTTTCATCCTCAATGATGTGGATTCTGCCAAAAGCAATCACGCTGCGGAAGAAGGTCGTGTATTTCTCTGGCTGAACATCATCCTTGTCGATGACGCAGAAAGAAGCCTTGTCGCAGTTCCTGATGGCATCAACTTTATGACCAGCCAAAGCGCTGTGGAAATACAGTTTTCGCTCATGATAGACATAACTGATGGGGACGGCATACGGATAATCATTATCACCCAGCAGTGCCAATGTACCAGCTGTTGCCTTCTGCAATATGCCAATGCTCTCCACTTCTGAGAGCTGTTGGCGCTTACGCCTCATTTCTCGAAACTTACTCATCCCAAAAAGTTAACCTTGCTTTATTTGTATTCGTATAGTTGAATGTGCAGAAGTTTCCAATCGCCTACGCTGATTCGGGCATGGCGGCCCTGATGACTCTGGTCGCCGTTATGACGACGAAGGAATTGCATCTGCCCTTGATGGTCGATGGTGACTTCATCAACAGAAAGGAGCCCAAGACGGGAACCGTTGAAGTTTGAAGTTTGAAATTTGAAATTTGAAGTTTCGCTACCGGCTTCTGCGAAACCGTCTTCGCCCAATTTCTTCTGTTGTTCCTGCTGTTTCTCTATGCGAGTTTTAAAATCAATCACTACGCCGCTGCCTGCCAGCAAATAATCGTACTTACCCAAACGGATCAGCATGGCACCACCCTCTGGCCATGTAGAACCGTCAGTGGCACGAGGATCCCAAGGCAAAGTGAAATAGTGGCGGCAAGTCATCACCACGCCTTCGTCATCAATGATGCGTTCACGGTCTTCTTGGTCAAACAGAAGTCCCCACGTATTCTGCGGTTTCACATTGAAAATCTGAGACAACAAGTTATACGCCTGCGTTACAGATTCCGTCTCTTTGGGTGAAGCCTGGTCGATGGCGAAAGGCGAGAAACCAAGGGCCTGATGCTCTCCAAAAGCATAGAGGGCGCGAACACCACTGTTCTCACAGCAACGACTCTCAGGAATGAAGAGGCGGTTCTTCACCTTGCCACCGTCTTGTGGCCGTAATGGCATAGCATATTGCGAGACCCACGACTTAAAACCAGTATCGTAAATGTCTGGGGCAAGAATATCGATGCTGGGAGCACCAGCTTTCCATATATCAGCGAGATGCGCCAACGGACCTGCTGACGGGTATTCACCAGGCTTACGACCACGACTGTTCATCGCCGCATTCACATAAAGTGGCATATTGTGGATACGTCTTGCAGCCTGTGCCAAATGCTCCACATAGCAGGCATAATGCCAGGCCATGAACTTCTCGTCGGCATAGTCATCAGTACCGAACACTTCTACCCATGAACCTTGCTGTTTGAGACCCAACGCCTTAAGCAATGCCTGGGGCACGGGCTGCTTGTAGGCTTTTTCTGCCATTGGCGAATGGTCACGTGCTGACTCCAACATTCCAATCTCATTCTCAATCTGCATCATGATAACCACCTCGCGCTGCGGGTCTTTCTCAGCGATGTGCTGCATCAGCGCAGAAAAGGCTTTCAGGTCGGCCTGCAGCACGTTGTTACTGAAGCACGAGGCTATCTCCAATGGTTTTCCTTCTGCCGTCACGGCCCGAGGG
>JAEEGK010004639.1_pt1 | contig 33580 bp, 22 predicted proteins | sample 8958771 | NCBI WGS metagenome assembly JAEEGK01 (sample SAMN16246547, study PRJNA631951) | gut metagenome | biome: gut microbiome; feature: rumen; material: SC-attached | host: Bos | place: Iran: Karaj | collected 2018-10 | reverse complement strand
CTTCTTTTAATTTTTTTTCTTTTTCTTCTTTGAATTTATTTTCTTTTTTTTCTTTTTCTTCTTTTTATTTTTTTTTTAATTCTTCTTTTTTTTTTTTTTTTTGTTTTTTTTTTTTATTTTTTTTTTTTTTTTTTTGTTTATTTATTATAAAATGATATCTAAAAAATTTTTTTTTTGTTTCAAAATTAATTGTTTTACACATCAATTAAATTAATTTAATTTATTAAAATATTATTTTGTATATTTTGTTTTTTTCTTTTTATATTTTTTTTCATTAAGAAAGAATAAAAAGAAATAAACTAAATTATGTTATTAAATATTAACAAAGATATATAATTAAAAATGTTTTCTTAATAAACAAGAATAAAAGAACTATTATAAATTAATTAATATTATTTAAATGATAAAATACTTATAAATATATTTATTTAAATATTATAATATGTATTATTCCAATTTGATTTCATAAATTTGTTTTCTTTTTTTATACTTTTATCTTAAAAACAATTAATAAATATTATTCATCTTTTTTATGTATATTATTTAATCAACAATAATATACATATTTACTTCAATTTTAAAATATTAAAGATTTATTTGATTAATTATTTAAATTTAAAAAAACAAACAAAAAAAAAAAAAAAAACAAAAAACTAATCTTAAATTTTAAATTTTTAATTCCAATTTAATAACTAAATCAAATAATAAAAAAAACAAAAACTAAAAAAAAAGAAAAAAAAAATTTCTAAAAAAATAAAAAACCCATTATTTAAAATCATCATCAGCAACTTCAATACCTTTCAAAACTGCAGCAAACATATTTAACTTCCACTTATCTAAATCTCTATATTGTTTAAAATCAGCAACAGCTTTCCTAAAACCATCAGGATCAGGTGGTTCACTAACACATCTAATAGCTTCTCTTAAGAATTTAACTTCTCTAGTATCATCAAAAGTAGGATCTTCCTCAAGAAATTTATTTAAATAAATTTCAGCAGTAACATCATCTTTCTTAATTAAAAATAAAACAACACATTTAAAAAATAAATCTTTAGCAGAACTTTTTAATAAAGGAACAGTTAAATATTCCATACCAACTTTCTCATAAATTCCAGGAGCTTTCTCTAACATTTCTTTATGATTACTAATACACATTAAATCAGCTTGTTTAATTAAACAAGCTTGTTCAGAACTTTTAGTATTTTTACTTTCCATTGCATAATAATCAGCAGCTAATTTATATTTTTCTATTGCTTTCTCATAATCTAAATCAACTTCTAAATCATGTGCCATTTCTTGAGTCACTTTACCTGCTTGTTGATATTTTCCTTTTTTTTCATATGATTTTATACAATTTTCTAAATTTTTTATTGAACGCTCTTTATTTGTAAATGAGAAACAATGTGATGCTTCTCTGTAATGTTGAGAAGGATCCATATTCGTTTTTATGTCAAGTTCTGCACATTTTTCATAAGCTTTTCCTGCCTCTTCCCAATTTTTTTGGATTTTGTATAAGTTTGCTGCGGATTCATATAATTGACATGCTTCTTCTGCACGAACTTGCTCGTTTGAAAATAATTTACCAAAAAATCCGGGGGATAGTTTGGAGTTGGCTTTACGGATTAAGTTTTCTGGGTTGTCTTCCATATTTTTATTTTTTTTTTGTTTTTTTTTTTAGATTAGTTTTATTATTTTTATTTTATTTTATTTTATTTTTTTTTTTTTATTTAATTAATAATTTTTTTTTTTTGATTTTTATTTAGAGAATTTTTATTTAGAAATAAAAAAAGAATTATTTTCTTTAATTAAAGATTTATTTTTTTTTTAATTTATTCAAGATTTGTTCAAGTTTTGTATACTGTGATTCCAATTAAACATTTTTTTTATATTTTTTGTTAAAGTACAATCATAATTATTTTCATTTGGACTAACTACAACATTTTTTTTTAAATATTCAATATTATTTTTAACTAATCTTATATTTTTCATAGATTTTCTTTTTTGTAATAATGGATTAAATTGATTTGTACTAGAACTTTTTGTTAAAAATTTTGTAGAAGTATTATTAAATGAATCACTATTCATTGAATTATTCTTTTGAGTTGAATTTAAATATTTAGTTTTTATCTTTTCTAAATCTTTATAATAAATTCTATCTAATAAATTAGATTGAAATATTCTTTGTTTTTTTATTAAATCTTTTTCTTTATTACTTAATTGAAAAGGATATTTTGTTTTATTTGTAATACAACTAGTACTTTCACTTCTTAATAATTGAGGAAAATTAACTTTATGACTATGATATTTTTGATTAAGAGGATTACCACAATAAATATATAAATCTCTTCCATTTCCACTTAAATTATAATGAATTAATGGTTTTGATAAAGTTAAATCTTGATGATGTACTCTCTTTGGTGAAATTAATGGATTGAATACTCTTGTTAATTTATTTGTTCTTAAAAAACCACCATTATTTACTGATATATAATCATCTCTTCCTGTTCCATCTGGATAATAAAATGTAAATCTTGGATTTAATGAAGGTGGACTTTTCATTTTTTATTTTTTTATTTTTTTTAATTTTTTTCTTATTTTCTTATAAATAATTTTAAATCATAATTAAATATGAATTGTTTTTTTGGATTAACTTTTACTTTATTTTTCTTTAATTATTATTAAATTGAAAAATTAATTTATGTTAATTAATGAAATATTTTTATTTATCATATATATAATATACAAGAATAAAATATTATGTATTCTTGAACAAGTTCATAATCAAAATGATAAATTAAAAATAAGAATGGGTCAATTAAAAAGTATAATAACTCAACTACCATTAAATTATGATACAATTGGATTATGTAATTCACCAAATAAAGAATTAATAAATGATCATATAGGTGAAATTTTAAGTGGAAATAAAATAAGAGAATCAAATTATGAAATATTAATAAATAAAAATGAATATTGTAAATTATTATGTATAACGAATTTAACATATGAATCATTAGATAAATTTCAATGGATTTTATCTCATTCATATAATATAAATTTCTATTTAGATAATTTACCGTCAGCATTAGGAAAATTTGATGTTTATACAAAAGATATATCATATATTTATTCAGGAGGAATTCCAATTGGTTATTCAATTAATTCTAATGATGAAATATTTATTTATAATCATTATACTTTTAAAATTGATATTCATGAAGTTCAAAAAGATAAATTTGAAATTGTTGGTTTTTCAATTTTTCCAGCATCAATTAAACAAAATGAAAATAATTTAGGTTGTAAAAATACTAATAATTTAACTGATTATGAATTAAACAATTTACCTCAAGATTTAATAGAAGGGCAAAATATAATATTTACTTATGATGTTTATTTTGAAAAATCAAATTTAACTATGATATCTCGATGGGATAAATATATTCATTTATCAAGTCAAATTCATTGGTTTGGATTAATAAATTCAAATTTAATTATTTTAATTTTTACTATTATAATAATTATAATTATTGGAAGACAAATTAAAAAAGATATTGATATTTATAATATTAAAGTAACTGAAGATGATTTAATTGATGAATTTGGATGGAAACAAGTTTGTAATGATGTATTTAGAAAACCAATAAATTCAATATTTTTATCTTGTTTTATTGGAACTGGGATTCAATTATTTTTTATGTTTTTTTTTTCTTTGATTATTTGTATTATTGGTGTTATTAAACCTGAAACAAGAGGAAATTTAGTTATAATTTTAATTATTGATTTTATTATTATGGGTTTTTTTGGAGGTTATTTTAGTTCTAGAATTTATAAATTATTTCATGGAAAATTTTGGTTAAAAAATGCTTTTTTAACAGGAATTTTTTATCCTTGTTTTATATTTTTTTTTTTTTTTATTATTAATATATTCTTTTTTTTAGAAAAATCAGATGCTACTTTTAATTTTTATCAAATAATTTTATTTTTATTATTATGGATTTGTTGTTCTTTTCCTTTAGTTTTACTTGGTTCTTTTTTTGGAATAAAACAAAAAATAATAAAATTACCTTGTAGAATTAATCCTTGTCCTTCAATAATTCCTAAAAAAGAATGGTTTTTTAAAATAAAATATTTAATTTGGATTAGTGGTTTAATTTCATTTGCTGCAATTTTTATTGAATTTTTATATTTAATGACTTCATTATGGAGAAATCAAATATATTATTTTTTTGGTTTTTTATTTATTTCTTTATTAGTTTTAATTATTGTTTCTTCTGAAATTTCTATTATTGTATGTTTTTTTTGTTTATGTAAAGGAGATTATAATTGGTGGTGGAAAAGTTTTTTTATTGGGGGAAGTGTTTCTATTTATATTTTAATTTATTCAATTTATTATTTTTTATATTTGAATATTACAAGATTTTCTACTTTTATTATTTATTTTAGTGTTATGATTATTTTTTCTTTTTCTGTTTTTTTAATTTGTGGAAGTATTTCTGTTATTTTGACTTTTGTTTTTCTTTATAAAATTTATTCAATGATAAAAATTGATTAATTTTTTTATTAAAATTTAATTTTTATAAATTATTTGAAATATAATTTATTATTTAATTTATTTTTTAAATAAAAATTAAAGAATATCTAAATATTTAAAAAAGTAAAATGGCAAAAAGCAAAAATCATACTAATCATAATCAAGGATATAAAAATCATAGAAATGGTATTAAAAGACCAAAAAGAAATAGATATCAAAATCTTAAAGGAGTTAACGCTAAATATTTAAGAAATAGAAGAAGAGCCATTAAATATGATAAGAATCAAAATAAACATTGGAAAAGATATGTCCATGAAGAAAATGAATAAATATAACAAAAAATGAGTTTATTAAATAAGGTTAAATAAGTAAAATGAAATTATATTTTAAAATTTGAATATTAATTTTTGTTTTTTTATTATTTTTAATTTTTGAGAAGAGATGGAATTTAAATTATTAATGAATAAAATAATTTTTAATTCAAATTTAATTTTTTAAAAAAAAATATTAACAAATAAAAATATCTCAAATATTTTTTTATAAATTATTTTTAGTAATATATTTTATATGAATTTTTTCTTTTATTATTACTTATATATTTAATTTGTTTATTTAATTTTATTTATTTTATTTATACAAATTTATTTATTTCTCAATTAATTCATTATTATTTCCTCATTTATGATCTTAATGAAAGTTCTATTATTTATTTTAATAACAATAAATAATTTTGAAACATTTATTATAATATTTTTTATTTTAATTATAAACAAAAAATTTATTATATTTGAAATGAAATATTTTAATATTTACTATGATTGATTACTATTTCATTTTGTCTTTTTAATTTTTATTTAATAAATAATATTAATTCATGTTAATAATATTAAAAATATTATATAAAAATTTTTTTTAAATAAATATGAAATAATTTAATTAAAACATAACATATATTCTTTTTAATTAAATTTCACTTAAAAAAGAATTAATTAAATATATATTCCTCCATTAAAAAAATAATGACAGAACAAACAACAGATTCGTCAGAAATAAACCACTTATTAGGAAACAACAAACTATGGTGTAAAAACAAATTAATAACAGGTGAAAAATATATCCAAATTTTTATATCAATATTCCTAATATCAATACCATTCATAATAATGTTATCAATATTAATAAAATTATATGACAAATACACATATTCATCATTAATTCCAATAATAATAATAAGTACATTATATTTAATATCAACATTTTCAGCATTAAGAGGAGGATGTACAGATCCAGGAATTTTAACAAGACAAAATCAAGATTATACATACACTTCAAATAAAACTTCAATTAGATATGTTATTAATGGACATATATTAAATTTAAATTATTGTTATTCTTGTTCTCTTTATAGACCTCCGAGAACTTCACATTGTGCTGTTTGTGATAATTGCGTTGAGAGATTTGATCATCATTGTATTTGGTTAGGTACTTGTGTTGGTAAAAGAAATTATAAATTTTTTTATATTTTACTTTCTTCACTTTTTTTTACTGCTTTATTTGAAATTGGTTATTGTGTTTTTTTAATTGTTTTTCATGGGAAGAAAAGTAGGAAAAAAGATAAATATGATATTATAGTTATTGTTAGTATGAGTTTTATTTTGATTTTTGATGTTGGTTTTATTCTTTTTTTTATTGGGAAATTATTTTTTTTACATACTTATTTAGTTTTTAAAAATTTGACTTTTTATGAATATATAAAAGAAAAATGGAAAAAACCACCTGGTATTAATTTATTATATAAAGGTACATGTTATACTTGGTATAGAATTATTTGTTTATTTACACCAAAATCTTCTCTTTTTATTTTTAATGATAGCAAAAAAAGTAATATTAATAATAAAAAAGATAATGTTGAAGATGATAAAAGTCTTGAAAGTAATTTGAAAGATAATAGTAGTAAAAATCAATTAAATGAAGTTGAAAATAGAATTAAAAAAAAAAATATGATTACTCAATATAAAATTAGTAAAAATAATAATCCAAATATGTTAATTGGTAATCAAGATGAATATAAAAATACTGATGAACAAGGGAATTAATAGTTATTATTTAATGTATATATTGTTAATATAATTAAAAAATTTTTAAATTTTCATTATATAGTATATTTTTTTAAAAGAAGAAAATTTTATAAATAAAGTTTTTTTTTTAAAGAATAAAAGTGAAAATATAATAAAAAATTTTAGTACCTTTTAAATTTCATATAATTAAATATCATATTAGAGAAAGATTTATTTAAAATGATTATGATATCTTATTTTAATTATTCTAAATCATTAAGTAACGAATTTATTGAATCTTTTAATTTGTCATTTTCTTCATTTGAAAATACTAAATCTCTAACATTTTGAGATTTATCAATTATTGAATTAATATCATAATTTTTCAAATTTTTTTTTTTATCATTGTCCTTTTTTGTCTTACTAGTTATTTTAAGAGAAAACATAAATTCAAAATTAAATACAATCATTACAAACAGGATATTGAGAAACTTATTCATTTAATTAAAAAAAAAATTTATTATTTTCAATTAAATCCGTTTCAAATAAACATTATATATTCCATAAATAATTAAATATATAAAATAAAAAAATATATTATATCAAAAATAAATAAAAATAAAATTAAATAATAAGAGTAAAATTCTTAAAATTTAATAGAATATTTTCTTATATAAAAAACATTTAAAATAATAAAAAACAAAAATAAACAAAACATAAACAAAAATTTTAATAAGATCTTCCCCAAATAGTCAAAACTTTAGCAGGATTTCCACAAGCAAAGCATTTAGTCCCTTCTTCAATTTTAGGTTGTTCCAAAGGAATATTTAAAGTTTTACAAGTCCCAACAGAATCTTCTTCTTGATTCTCAGTAGCAATTTTTTTAACTTTTTCCTTAACATCATCTTCACATTTTGAATCATTACACCAAAAAGTATAAACTAAATGTCCTTTATTCATTCCATCTAAAAACTCTTCAAAATTATTAGCATCAGTTCTTTGTTTATTCATATTATCTTTAACTTTATCAAACATTCTCTTTTGTATAATATCTAAATATTCAAAAATTTTATCTTTAACATCATTAAATTTAACAGGGAATTTTTCTTTAGTATCTCTACAAAAGAAAGTAACTTGTTCTTTAGATAAATCTTTTTTTCCATATTCAATTCTAATTGGAACTCCTTTTAATTCCCATTGTGCATATTTCCATCCTGGAGTATGCATTTCACTATCATCAAATTCAACTCTAATTCCATTATCTTTTAATAATTTATATATTTCTTCTCCTTTACCTAAAATTTCTTTAGGATCATCTTTAGATGTTTTAATAGGAACAATAACAACTTGAATAGGAGAAATTTTAGGTGGTAATACTAAACCATTATTATCACCATGCATCATAACAAGAACACCAATTGTTCTTGTTGTTAATCCCCATGATGTTTGCCATACTAGTTTTTTTTCTTTATTTTTATCTAAGAAATTAATATCAAACATTTTTGAAAAATTTTGTCCTAAATGATGTGATGTTGCACATTGTACTCCTTTACCATTTGGTAACATAGTTTCTATTGATGTTGTATAATAACCACCTGCAAATTTTTCATTCTCACTTTTTTTACCTTCTATAACTGGACAAGCTAATAAATCTTCATATACCATTTTATAAAATTTTAATATTTTAAATACCATTTCTTCAGCTTCTTCAAAAGTTGAATGTGCAGTATGACCTTCTTGCCATAAAAATTCTCTAGTTCTTATAAATGGTGTTGGATTTTTAAATTCCCATCTTACAATATTTGTCCATTGATTTATCTTTAATGGTAAATCTCTATGTGATCTTATCCATTTTGCAAATGAAGGATACATTATTGTTTCACTTGTTGGTCTTATTGCTATTGGTGGTTCAATATTACTTTTACCACTTTTTGTTACCCAGGCAACTTCAGGTGAGAAACCTTCAATATGTTCTTTTTCTTTAAATAAGGATTTTTGACTTACGAACATTGGAAAATATACATTTTTAACATCTAATGTTTTAATTAAAGTATCAAAATAATTTTGTATTCTTTCCCATATTTCATATGACCAAGGACGTAGAATGTAACAACCTGAAATGTCGTAATAATCAACCATTTCTGATTTTATTATTACTTCACTATACCAATCTGAAAAATTAGTTTCTTTCTTATTTACTATACCAAGAATATTTAAATCTTCTTCTTCATTATCTTTTTTATCTTTTTTTTCTTTTTTCTCTTTTTTTTCTTTTTTCTCTTTTTTATCTTTTTTTTCATTTTTATCTTCTCCTTTATTTTCACTTTGTGGTACATTATTTAAATCAGTAACATTAACTTTAATACCATTTTTATCTAATAAACTTTTTAAATCAACAACTTTAATCCAAGCAGTACTACTTGGAGTCATTGGAGGACAACCAATATAATCATATTCTTCAATATTTTTATCTAAATGGAATTGAACTTCTTTTTTTTGTTCTTCACTTAAATTTAACATTGAAAATGGATTAACGTGTCCTGGTTCAACATGCAAATAATTTTCCATTTTTTCTTTTTCTGCTTCTCTAATATTTCCATTTTTAGTTTTGAATATTTTACATAAATTCTTATAATCTATTTTTGTTTCATTTGCTGCTGTTATTAAGTAAAAACCACCTGATTTGTTTTTTAAAAATAAATTTTTGCAATAATTGTATTTTCCTGTTAAATCTGGTTTGTTTTTTTCGAAATGTTCTAAAGCTGGGGGAATTGTTAATAAGGGCTCGTGATCCATTATTTTGAAATCGTATTTTTCTGATTCTAATAAATTTTTTATTGATTCTCTGTCGGGGTATTTTACTAAATTTTCCATTTAAATAAATGATAATAAATTTATTTTTTTAGATATATATTAATTTTTTCAAATTAAAATAATTTTTTTTCTTAAATTTTTAACTATATTGGAATTATAATATTTTTTGATAGTTTATTTTTATGTTTTTTTTGGAGAGATTTTTAAATTTTTAGACTTTGTTGATGTTAATTTTAAAAATTTTTTTTATTTTCTTTTAATTGAATAAATATTTTATGTAGAGAAGAAAAAAATTTTTTTATTTATGATTTCAAGAGTAAATTGTTATTTGAATATTCTTTTAATTTCAACGTTAATTAATATAATTTAAAATATTTATAACTTTTATTTTTATTTTTTTAAACTTTATTTATTTTTTATATTTTATGCATTTCATTAGGATTTTATACAATTTTTATAATAAAATTTTTATAATAAAATTAATTATAAATCTATAAAATGATAAAAAATATCAATACAGAATTAAAAGATTTCGAAAATCAAATATTATATGATAAAATAGAAGTCTTTATACAACAATCTGAAAATATTTTTATTCCTGCAATTATTTTTGAATATCTAAAGAAAGAAAATAATGATTTTGATGGAAATGATCTTATTGAATTTTATGAACAATTTGGTGATATAGAAGATTTTCAATTAAAAGGCAAAATTAGTATTGTATTATTTTCAACTTTCTTTTCTGTAAATACATGCAAAGAATTTTTGGAAAATAAAAATAATTTTAAAAATAATATGAATGATGATTTTAAAGTAAGATGGTTTGATTATAAAAATGATTTAGAATTACTTTCTGAAGATACAAAAGAAAAATATGAATATATTATGATGAAAAATTACTATGAATTAAAGAAGAAATCTTTAATTTATTTTAATGAACAACATAATAATTCCCCTAATAATATTAGTCAAAATAATTCAATTAATAATTCAAATATATATTTAAATAATATCATCCAACCAAATCTAATAAATATTAATAAAAATCCATTTATTATTCCTCAACAAAATTTAATGAATATGAATACGGGATTTAATTTAAATCAAAATAATATAAATCTTCAATTACAAAATATCCATATTAATGATTTATTAAATTCAGGAAGAGAATCATTTAATAATCAAAATCAAACAATAAATAATAACAATAATAACAATAACAATATCAATAATAATCTCAATAATATAAACTTTATGAATAATATTAAAAATTCTCCTACAAAAAATCACAAACATAATAATTTAAAAGATGAGAAACCAACATCAAATAAATTTACATGTAAATATGAAATATTAATATCAAATGATAAAGAATTTCAAATATCTCGTAGATTAATTGGAAGTAAAGGATGTAATATGAAAAAAATAATAGATGAATGTAAATTAAAATTAGAAGAAAATGGAATAAAAACTAATAATATTAATGAAATTGTCAAATTAAGATTAAGAGGAAAAGGCAGTGGATATAAAGAAGGGCCTCAAAACAAAGAAAGTAATGAATCACTTCATCTTTGTATTAGTTCTAAAAATCAAGAAGGTTTAATTATAGCTATTGAATTAGTTGATAATTTAATTAATAAAATTTATGAGGATTATAAAAAACACTGTATCAAAAAGGGAATTAATTTTCTCCCAAAATTAGCTAATAAAATAATTGGAAATTATAAAAATAATGTATGTCATAAAAAGTAAATAATACATTTCATCAAGTTATGAAAAATTATATTTTTGAATGAAATAATAATTATAAATTTTGTATAGTAAGAATTATTCTTCATTCGGAAATATAAATTTTAAAATGAGTTTGTTAATATTTTTTTAAAATATATATATAATATAATTTATCATAATTTGGTCAATTGTGATAAAATTTAGAATATATTTAATATAGAATTAGCTGAAAAAAGTTTCATTAAATAAAGATTTCCATTAAATAATATAGTATTAATTAATTATATAAATAAAAAATCTTGTAAAATTATAATAAAATTTTTATTTATTTTTTAAATAAAAAATATATATTTAAATTAAATGAAATGCAATGAAAAAAGGAAAAATGCAACAACTTCAACTAATATTAATGACGAACAATCATCTATTTTAAGTATTATTGGGAAAAGAACACATCAATTAATGATTGAAAATTATAAAGCTATTGAAATAAATTATAATATCCTTGTGATAAATAATTTATTATGTAATGGAAAATGTCACATTGTTGCTTTATTTAAAGAACATTTAATTGATGATGATAATTCAGAATTTTTAAAAAGATATTATACTGAAAGAGAATCTTCAATTAGAATAAAAAAAGTTGCAAGATATTATTTTGAAACTAGTGTTATTTTTCCTAATTATACTCCATTAAATGAAGCAAAATATATTTATAAAAATATAATGAGAAAACAAAAAGTTATTGATCAACAACAAGAATTAGAAGAACTAAATGATGATAAAAAAAAGAAGAATAGAAAAAATACAAATAAAATTGTTTTTGATACTTTAGTATATGATGATATATTAAATCAAAGTGAATCAATTTTAAGAATTATTTTTGGAATTAATAAAGGAAAAAAAAATAATAATGAAAATAATAAAAGTGAAAATATAATAGATAATTCAGAAAATAAATCATATGAAAAAATTGAAAATTTAATAGAAAAAATTCAAAATTTAGAAAAAAAAACAGTAAAACCACAAATAAAAATTAGTGACTTAATAAAAAAAAATTTACAATTAAATATGCCAAAAAGAAGAAATAAACCAAAACTTACAATTCCAAATAGTAATATTAGAACAATGATGGATTATAAAAATAAAAAACAAGTTTTAACAATTCCAACAAAGTCAACTTCTCCTTCATCAACAAGAAATAATAATAATAAAAGTTCTTCTATTGTTAGTAGAAATTTAATAAATAATTTTACTTTAACATCAAATTCTTCAATTTCAGTTTCTCATGGAAAAACAAAAAGTACTTTTTCAACTCCTAAAATTTATTTTGCTAATCAAAGAAAAAAAAGACATAATTTACTTTCATTTAAAAGTATTGAATTTAATAATTTAAATAATGAAAATGATATGTTACAAAATTTTTTTACTTCAACTATTTCTACTATAACTTCTCCTAGGAAGAAAACTCATAAAAAAATTAGATCTGCCTTAGGAAGAAATTTTAATAATAATACTGAAGAAAATAATTCAGTATATAATAAAGGAAGAGATGGAAGTAAAAAGAAAAAAAGTTTTCAAATTAAAAAATTAAAAGAATTAAATTTAATTCTTAAACCAAATGGTGTTTTCTCTGAAAAAAAATTTGATATTAAAAAATAAAAGTGTGATTATTTTTATATTATAAATTAATTGAGTTAAATTTTTTTTCTATTCCAAATTTTTTTAAATTATTATCTTAATATTTAATTTTATTGAATAATAAAATAAAATTTTATTTTTTTTTTGAAAAAATATCAAAAAAGAATTCTCAAAAAAATAATATCAAAAATAATGAAAGATAGTAAAGTAAATGAACAGACTTCAACAATTGCAAATCAAAGTTTTGATTCTACATTAAAATTCAATTCAAATCTACATTTTGGAAATATTTCTCAAATAAAAAGTCCTTTATTTGAAAGTGATTTTATACAAAGAAATGAAGAAGATATATATACAAATTCAATTAATGATCAAGAAAAAACAAATGATAATTTAAAATCTTCAACTTTTTCTAAAGGAGAAAGTATTATAAAAGTTGTTAAAAATGAAATTTATAAAAAACATATTCCAATAAATCCATCAGAAATAACATCAATAAATATAAATTCAAACAGAGAAAAAAGTCCAAAGACAATTAATATTGGTGAATCTAAAGAAGAAACTGAATATAATATAAGAATATTAACACAAAAGCAAAAAACTCCAATTAAAACTAGAGAAGAAAAAGAATATAATAATATAAATAAAAATAGTAAATATCCAATTGAAAATTATTATCCAGGTGATGAAGCAAATTATCCAATAGCTGTACCAATTCAATGTAATATTCAAAATACTATTGATTATATTGGAAATAATCAAGATATTCAATATTATATGTATCCAAGAGATATTAGAGAAAATATAAATTTAAATGAAAAATTATCTCCAAAAGGAAATGCTTATGATGATAGTATATCTGATTATAATAAAATTGATACTTCTGAAAATCAATTAAATAATTTAAAAAATCAAATGAATATTAATCAAAAATATGATAATACTGATGTTGAATTATATGATGGAGTAAATGAAGAAAAAAAAAATATTAATTATATTAATACAATTAAAAAAAATGCTGATAATCAATCTTTTAATCCAAATAATATTAATGAAAATAATGAACAAATTCAATTGAAAAAATTAATAAAATTAATGAGTAAAGATTTCAATCCAAATATTCGTCATTCAGGAAGATTAATAAATACAAATCAAACTATAATCTCAGGAGTAAATGGTGATATATTAACAAATGATAATAATAGATTATTACAAAAAATAAAAAATAATAAATTATCAAAAATATTATTAAAAAATAGAGAAAGTATCTCTTCAAAATATGATCAATCAATAAGAGGAACTTTAGAAATTTCAAAAACAACAAAACATTTTGATAAAGGAACATTAAATAATTTAATAATTAATAAAAGAGAAACAATTAAAACTCCACAAAATAAATTTTTATATTTATCACTTGCAATGCTCTCATCAAAAGGATTAAATACAGAAGATAGAACAATTTTAAGAAAAATGAGATTTGATAAAGGAGGAGTTGTTGATTTAGCACAAGAAAAAATGAATAAAAAAGGAAATCAATTTAAAATTAAAAATTCAAAACCAAAAAATATTGATAGAAAAAATAATAAAAATTCTAAATTATATATTAACCCTAAATATAGAGAAAAAGCTGCTAAAATTATTCAAAATTGGTGGAGGAATTTAAAAGAAATTTATCTTAAACAAATAAAGCATGTTATTAAAATTCAAAGTTATTGGAGAGGAAGATGGTTTAGAAAAAATATATATGATATTCTTTATTTAAATTTATTGTGTTTTAAATTTTCAGATACTATTAGTCATTCTTTAGTTAATAAAATTAGAAAAGAAATTTTTGATTTATTGTTTCCAAAAAGGAAATTAATTAAAAAAGATTTGGGAAAATTACTTGAAGAATTGAATTATAAAAATAATCTTAGTATATTAAAAAATTATTTAAAAAAATGGATTGAAAATGTGAAATTGATAAGAAATAAAATTATAAAAGGAAAATTTATTATTGATAAAAGAGAAGAAAATGAAAAAAATATGAAAATGTTAAAACAATATTTTAATGATTGGTCAATGAAAAGTTTATTATTAAAATATATTGGTTTATCTAAAGATGTTGAAGTACAAAAAAAAAGATTTTATGCTACTATTGATTTAATTGATGCAATTAAAAAATTTTGGAAAAAAATCGGATTCAATTATATTATGCCTTATTTAAAAGATTATTTATTTTCTTTAGAAAAGAATAAAAAATTAAAAAAAATTGTCAAAAAAATTAATAAATATAAAATAATCCAATTAAAAAATTCATTTAATAAATGGAAAAATAATGTATATAAATATCAATTTAAGGGATTCAAAAGTTCAATTTTAAAAAATCTTTTAAATAGAATTCATAATAAATATAATAGAATAATAAAAAAAAAATTTTTTGATAAATGGAAGAAATCGAATGAAAAAGATAATTACAAAATAAATAATAATATTTTAAACTGCATAAAAGCTTCTGAATTAATTAAAAAATATTATTTAAAACAAATACCTATAAATAATTTCAAAGATTTTATACAAAAAAGAAAAAATTTAATAAGAAATAAAAAGATATCATCAATATTAAAAATTTCTAATAAAAATTTAAAACATTTTTTAAATGTTTATTTAAACAAATGGTATAAACAAGGCATAAAATTAAAATATTGTGAGTTAATTGATAAATTATTTAGTTTAATAATTGATAAAATATATTTAAAATGGAGGTTAATGACAATTTCAAATATTTTTTATAAATTGCATAAAAAAATTAATAAAAATATTGACATTAATTCAACCTTAAAAAAATATAAAATTTTATTTAATGCATTAAACAAGTTATCAAAAATATCTACAAAAGAAACTAAAATTGAATTTTTGAATAAAATAAAAAAGATTAGTTATTCATTAATGGTAAAAAAAATTGGGAATAAAATATATTCAAAATATTCTATAAAAGATAGGATAAAACTTAATCATTATTTTTATAAATGGAGAGATATTACAAATTCTTTTAACATTCAAGGAATGAAAACTCAATTATTCAAATATTTATTTAGAAACAAAGATTTTAAATCTAAAAAATTGTGTTTATCCAAATTTTTCAATAGATGGAAATTATTTACAATATATAGTGAAAAATATGATAATATAGAAAAATTAAAACAAGTTAGAAAAGGATATGATAAAATTCATCTTTTATACATCAATAGATGTTTTTATTTTTTAATGAAACTTGTCAAATATATTAAATTAAATTATAAACCATTATATTTAAAATCTTTTTTCAAAAAATGGATCATTGATAAACCAAAATATGTTTTAAAAAATTATTTGGATAAATGGCTAAAGAATTCATTATTAGAAGGATATAAAAAAACTATTTTAAATTTTAAAAGTATTATTTTAAAAAATAGTTCGAGAAGAATAAAGGAAAGAAGTAATAGAGATTTATTATTAAAATCTTTTTTTAAATGGAAAAATGATAATAATAAAAAGGAAAATTATTATTTAAATATAATCAAAGGATTAGATAAATTATCTCATTATTCAAAAAATATAATTTTTAAACAAACATATAGTCGAATTAAAAACACTAAAAATAAAAAAAAATATATTATAAGAATAGTAAAATATAAAACAAAAAATGAAAAAAAAGATGAAGAAATGGTAAGAAAATTATTTAATAAATGGAGAAATAATAAAGAATACAACAAAAAAGAAATTCAGAATTTAAAAGGAAAAATAATATTTAAAACAAAGAACAATTTAAATAAAAAAATCTTATCAACATATTTTTCAAAATGGAAATTAATTAATACAAAAATATTAAATAAATCCTTGTCAAAGGTTTTAAATTCAATTTTTAATAAAGTTAGTTCATCAAAAATAAAATCACAATTACAAAAAAATATATTACATAAATATTTAATGGTATGGTTAAAAAAATCATTATCTAATTCGATATTTAGAAAAATAAAGACAAGACTTAGAAGAATAATAAAAAATAAACAAAAAAATTTATTATTGAAAGCTTATCAAATTTGGTCAAAAAAAAGTATCAAAATAAAAATAAAAGAAAAAAATATTGAAAAATCAAAAAAAATAATTTCAAATAGAATAAAAGAAAAAACTAAATTATTACTTTATAAGAAATTAAATAAATGGAGAAATAAAATTAATTATTTAAGAGAAAGGGATCTTAAAGCAAATCTTATTTTTAAAATAAAAAATACTCAAAACATAAAAATAAAAACCAATGAAAAATTTAAAATGCATTTAAGTTTCCTCAGATGGATAAATAAATGCCATTTAACAAAATATAAGAATATTAATAATCCATATGAAAATATAAAAGCAATAAAAAAAGGATATAAGTTAATGCAAAAAGTTTTAAAAAAGAGATATCAACCTAATTTTTATTATTGTTTAAAAGAAAGTTTAAAGAAATTAAGAAGAGAAAAATTACTTAAAAATTTTATAAAAAATAGTGAACCAAAATCTGCTTTGAGAAAAAAGAATAAAGTTATTAAAAATTGGTTAAATAAAATTCCAGATACAAATAGAATGAAACTTAAAATAAGAAATTTGTTTAAAAATTATTTATTAACTAAAAAAATAAATGATAAAATATTTAAGGAGGCTAAAAATTCATTTGTCGAACTATTTACTGGTTTTGAAAATATTAAAAGAAAAAATGCTAAAAATATAATTAATTTCTTTAATACAATTTTAAAATCAAAAAAGAGAATTAATAAAATGAAATTAAGAGTTTTACTTAATAAAATATTTAAAAAAAAAGAAAAAAGTTACCAAAAAATCAAAAAAATTTATTTATTAAATTTCTTTAGAAATACTCAAAAATTATTAACTAGAAAATATGCTCAAATAATTCTAAATTTTCTTAAAAAAAAAACTGATTTTGTTATTGAAAAAAAAAGAAAATTTGGAAAAGCGTTAAAATTCATTAATACATATATTAGAAAAAAAACTTTTAAAAATTTAAAAACAAAAATAAATGTAAATAAAAAAAGGGATAATTTATTATTAAAGTTTATAAACAAGAAAAAAGTCATAAATAAAAAACTATTATCGAATATTTTACAAAAATGGAAAAATTCAACAAAAATTCTTGCTGCAAATAAAATTCAAAACTCATTCAGAAAATATCGTTCAAAAAAAAAATTAAAAAATATTAAACAATTAAAAAAAAGATTAGTAGAAATATGTTCATATCAAAATTTTAAAATGAAAAAATTTAAAAGTCTGATACTACATAAATGGAATAGAAAAATAAAATCTTTGAATAATATAAGTAATATGGAATTAATACAAAATTTTATTAGAGAAAATATGAAATATTATTTTAAAAAAGAAAATCAAAACAAATTGAGAAAAATATTTAGAAAAAAATTAATTTTTCAAATTGTAAATTCAATAAAACAATCTAAAAGAATATTAGGTAAACCAACTGAAATTTTATTTATAACTTTGGAAGAAATTTTATTGAAAAAACCTTATAATAAATTAAAAAAAAGTTTAAAATTTTTATCTAGAAAAAAAGTTCTTATTAAACTTTATTCAAAGATTAAAAAATATAAAGAAAGATTTTATTTGCCTGTTTATTTAAATAAATGGAAAAAAAATTCATATGAAATAACATTGAACAATAGTAAAAAAATTAGAAATTATTTATCAAAAAAAATTAAAATTAAAAAGGAAAAAAAAATAAAAAAAAGGGATTTCCTTTTAAATAAGTTAATAACTAAATTAATAAATGATAAAAAATTATTATTAAGGGTCCCATTTAAAATATGGAATAAAAAAGTTAAAGTAGAAAAATTAAACAAAAAAGTGAATATTATACAAAAAGCTTTAAATAAATATAAGAAAAAAATGAAAATAATAAAAAATGAATATTCTAATAATTTAAAAAAATTATTTAGGGAATATATAATAAAAAATATTTCTGATTATTTTATTGAATCCAGTAAATTTATTTCCTCTTTTGATGATTCAATGCAATTAATAAATGGTAAAATTGAAAAAAGATATTCATTAAATAATATGATAACTGATAATAATTTAAAATATCGTATAAAATGTTTAAAGCAATTATTAAATAAAAATTTATCATCAAATAAAAAATCAGTTTTAAACAAATTTTTCAATAAATGGAAACAATATTCTTTGTTATCAAATAAATTTGCAAATAAAATTCAAAAAGCATTAAAGAAATATAAAGAAAAAATAAAGAGAAAAAAAAAATTAAATAATTTCCTACTAAAAATTTTGTCAAAAAAAATAAATAATAATTCAACTAAAATAAAAGAATCTATAAATAAATGGAATAAAAAAACAAATAATCTACAAACAAATGTAAAAAGATTGATAAAATCAATAATAATACAGATAAAAAAAATTATTATGAAAAAAATTAAAGATTTATCTAAGAAAAAGTTTTTAAAAAAAATTTGTGAAAAAATTAATTTAAAATTCAACTATTTATTATTAAAAAAAGAATTAACAAAAATTAGAAGCAAAATTAAAAAATTAAAAGTAAAAGATAAAAAATTCATAGATTCTCTCAATAGGATTGAAAATAGAAAAATAATAATTTCTCTAAAATATTTAAATAATATCTTTTTAATTAAAAAATTAATTCATGATATAAACAGAGTGAAAGCAAAAAATTTCTTTTCAAAATTAAAAAATATGAGGCAATTACAAAAGAAATTTAACCAATTAGGAATTAGTTTAGAAAAATCAAATAATTCAATTATTCAAAAAAATAAGGAAAAATTTATATTAAAAATGAAAAAATTATATGTTTATAGGAAATTAAGTAAATTATTTAATTATTATAATAATTATATTCAAACAATATTAAAGCGTCAATCAGAAAGAAAATTCTTTAATATACTAAAAACAATCAAGACTAATAAAAATCAAGAATATGCATATAAAAATAAAAAAATATCATCAAATAAGCCACCTATTACAAAAATGAGTTTTAGATCAAAATCAAAAGATAAAGAGAAAAAAAGGAATGCTGATAAATTATCTAAAATAAAAAAACTAATCCCATATTTTATAAAATATCTTCAGAAAAAGATATTGTTAAGAAAAAAAAAGACATTTCAAACTCTAAAATATTATTACACAAATCAATTATATAAAAACTATTTGAAAAAAAAAATAAAGAAAGAAAAATTAGAATTTATGAAACTATTTAAAAATACTATAAATAATAAAAAAAAGAAAGAATTAAGACAAAAACAGTTAAAAAATCTATTTAATAGAAAATATCATAAATTAATATATCAAATATTAATTAAATCAAATAGAATTTATCTTCTATTTTATTTAATTAAAATTGTTATATTTCACAAAATGTTATCAAAAAAAAAATTTATTAGAGAAATAATAAGAAAATGGAGATATTTAAACTTTGTAAAACAAATTGCAAAAAGAAAATTAGATTTAATGTATAAGAATATGCATACTTCTTACTTACAAATGGCAAATGATTTGTTTGGAAATGATAATGAAAAAAATCCTTCAATCATGAAAGAATTTGAGAGATTTAATTCAAATTTAGGAATGTTTTCTGAAGATGATTCTTTGAATGATAAATTAGGTAAAAAATATTTTTCTAATGTTCATAAAAATTATTCTTTTAATAAAAATATTTTTAATGATAAATATTGTTCAGAAAGTAAAAATAGTTCTTCAAGTAGGTTTGAAAAAATTGATGATAGTAATATACAAAATGATGATTTTAAAATTGATGAATTAGAACCTGCTGAAAACAATTATAATTATTTTCATAAACATAAAAAACATTAAAGTCTAAAATACTGAATTATTTTTTTTAAATATAGAAATTTTATATTAAATAATATAATTTAAAATTGTTACTAAAAACATAATTATGAAAAAATTTTATTTTTTAGTAAAGTATAATAATATTTTAGTATATATTATTCATTATAATTTTACTTTTTTCTATTTTTTTAAATAAATTTATTTTTTGATTATTATTATTTTAATTTTTTTTATTATAAATTATCCAATTGAAATATATTGATATACTATCAATATATTATTATTATTTTATAATATTTGAGTTTTAATAAAGGTAATAATAAATAAATAATATGTAATTTTTAATTATTAAATTGTTTCAAGTTTTTTATTTGTATTAATTTGAGAAAACATCTTTTAATATAAAAATATGTTTTTTAATGAAGTATTATTTTTAAGTTAATAGCTTGTATATTTATTTAATTAAGATTAATTATTTTAAAATAACATTTATTGGTATTATTCCAAAATTAAAATGTGTTTGATATCTAATAATAATATATAATTTATATTATAATTTATAGTCATTTGATTTACTTAAAAATTTAAAATTTTATTTTTGAAATTTAATATTATTATTATTTTTAATTGTACTTTCTTTTGTTTCATCAGTTAATCCAAGATTATTAATAATATTTCTTCCCCTTTCAATTCTTGAGTTTTTCTTATATTTACTGTTTTTATGATTATTTTTATACAATTGGGAATCATTATTAAAAAATATATTATTTGAATTTTGTTCATTATCTTTAATTTCAATAATCTTCGTTTCAACATGATTCATAAAAGAAACATTTTTTTTTCCATTTTTACTTAAATTTACTTCATCTTTTGAAATAGAAGCAGAAAGTGTGCTTCCATCTTTTTCATTAGAACCATTTCTAAATTGAACTTTTTGATTATTGGAATTTAAAAATTCAGTTTTTTTTTTATTAAATTTATAATTAATAAATTCTTTATCATTTGAATTAAAAGATTCAGTATCTTGAATATTTTTTTTTAAATCTTCATAATTTTTACTATTAGATAATATTGAAGTTTTATCTCTTGAACTCCTTGAATTTATTTCTGTATTAATTTCCAATAATTTTCTATCAAAATTTCTTTTCATAAGTGAATTTCTTTTTAAATTTTTAAAAGTTTTACTATTATTAGAATTTTTCTCTTCATTATTATTTTCTTTTCCTTTTAATTTTTTTTTATCTAAATAGTTTTTATATATTTTAATTATTTTTCTAACATTATTTAATACAATAATTTCCTTTAACCTTTTATCATATTCTATATTTTCAGAAGTAAATTTATGAGTGGATAAGATACTTAAAATTATATCATCTTGTACAACATCATTACTGATTTGATTATTATTTGATAAATTTTCTTCATAAATATTATTATTACCAGAACAAATATTTTGACAATTATTACAAAATTTATTTCCCATGATGAAACAAATAAAACAATTTTATATTTACATTAATAAATATTTAATATATAAAATATAATAAAAATTAACTGAAATAAAATGAGCCTTCAAATTGATTCATATGAATTAAAAAATATATTTGATTTATTAGATTATGATAAAGATGGAAAAGTTAATTTAAATGAAGCAATTGAAATAATTAAATCAATAGATTATGATAAAGAAAATCCAGTTATTTTTAATTTTATCCAAGATTTAGGAGAAGGATTAATTAATTATGATGAATTTGAAAAAAAAATTAACGAATTAATTAAGGATAAAAATGAGAATAATGGAATGAGAAGAATGTATGAAATGTTTGTTAATGATAATAAAAGTAAAAATATTAATTTAAATGAACTCAAAAAAATTTGCAATGAATTAGGAAGAAATTTATCTAAAACAGATTTGGAAAGTTTATTTATAGAAGCAGGAAATGAAAAAGAAATAACTTTTGAAACTTTTGTTCAATTTTTGAATAATAAATTTGGACAATAAAAAACAATTTGAATAGCTTTTTTTATTTTATATTTAATTTTTATATATTTATATTTTTTTATTTTTTGAGTGAATTAAAAAAATGAAAAGATGAATGATAAAATATTTTTCTTTTTACTCTTCACTTTAAATTTTTATTTATATTATATATTATACAATTATTATTTTTAAATTATTTTTATTTACAAGGTTTTTTAGTAATTCTCCTTTTAAATGTATTATAAAATTCTTTTATAGCCAAATAATTTATTTCTTTTTCAATATTAATTTTAGGTACATAAGATTTAAATAATTGATTAGTGATATCAAAATTATTTACTTCACCTAATTTTTTTTTATTTTTAATATTTGAAATAGAAAATTTATTCCTTTTCCTATGATAATTTTTTATTATAGAACCTTTTATCTTAGGAAGATTAGGAACCTCAAAACGATTTTTTTGATTATAATAAAAGTTTGCATCTTCTTTTAATTTCTTTTTTAAATTTTGAAATTTATTAAATTCAATTTTACTATTTTCTTTTGATTCTCCTATATATTTTTTTTTTATTTCATCATTTTGAATTTGTGTCATATAATAAGATTCATTTGGAATTGTATTTTCATTATTTGATTCATCTGTATTTATTCTTATTGATGATGTAATTAAATTTGGTTCAGTTTCAAATATTAAATAAGCTTTAGTTTCTTTTTTTTTTATATGATAATTTTTTTTATGAATTCTATTATATAATATTTCATCTATTTCATAATTTATTTTTGAATTTTTATTCACTCTAATCATATTATTTTTGACTGCATTTATATCAAAAACATCATAATATTTTTTTTCATCTTCTATTGCTTTTTTAGTAAATTCATGATCAATTTTACTTAAAATTGAATTTTTTAATAAAATTAATCTTTCTAAATTTTTTTTTACTTGTTCAATTCCTTCACTTCTAACATTTCTTCTTAATAATTCCATTCCTTCAATATGACCATTTTTTTCTAATAAAAATTCATTAATATCCATTTTATATATTTTTGCTTTGTCACTAATAACTTTTAAATTATAAATTGCTTTTCTACCATTAAAAAGATATTCAAATAAACCAAAAGCTTCTTTTGTATTTATAACAAATAATGTATAATTTTTCTTTTCTAAAATATCATTTTTTAATGTCATAATTGAATTTTTTAACTGCATTGTATCATCCATTTCATTTTTTTTCAAATGAATATTCATTGATTTCAAATGTTGAATTAATTTCTTTATATCAAAAATATCTTTATTAACTAAATTAATTTCAACAGTTCCTTCTTTTAAAATAATAATTTGATTTAAAATGTCTCCTTCAACAAAAATATTTTCTCCCATTCCAAATGTCTCTGTTTCTAATTTATAGTAATAATGATGTTCAAATGTATTTCTTCTTAAAATACGAAAAAGTGAACTTTGATATATAGATTCAATTTCTTTTTGTTTAAGTAATAATTGTTCTTCTGATATACAACCAAAATATGATTTTTTATTTACAATTAATAATTTAGTTTTATCTTTTAAACATTTTATAGTTTCTGTTCTTGTATAATCATAATTTCCAATTTTAAAATTACCAAAATATTCTTTTTCATTTAAATTTTTTACAAATTGATTATCTGCAATTTTAACAAATTGTTTATCTTCATTTATAATATCAAAATAAAATCCTTCAGACTCAGATAATAAATTATATACTTCAGAATAATAATCTTCTATTGTTTGTTCTCCTTCAACAACTTTATCAAAATTAACCTCAGCTGGTCTTCTTTTATTTTCATTAATAAATTTTAATATATTAGTAATGTTACCATTTTTAGCAACTTTAACTAATTGAATTCTAAATATCATTTCTTTAAAATCAGGAATATCAGAATTTTTATAAACTGGAAAAATATCTTTATTAACTTTAATATTTCTATTAATTACAACTTTATCAACAGAATTTGAATATAAATCTTGAAGAAATGAATAATATTCAATTGAATTCATTTCTTTAATTTCATATTTTAATTTATATAATGAAACTGCACCTTGCATAATAATAAAAAATGTTTCTCCATTATCTCCTTCATTATATATTACATTATTTTCATTATAATCTCTAACACTCATAAATTGAGAAGAAAAGAAAAATAATTGTTGAAAAGTTATTGTACCATCTTCTAAATCAATTTTCATATTATTTTTAAAATCTGTTAATTCTAAAAATCTATATAAATAATACATTTCTTTTTGAGAACGATTTCTTATATTTTTATGTACTATTTCTTCTACAATTGGTATTAATTCTTCATATGATACTTTATATTCATTTATTGGATGATCATCATCAATTTCTTCAACAGTACTAAATTTTTTTTTAAGAGATGTTATTTCTTCTTGTGATAATCTATGCATCATTCTCACTCCATCATTTTTTTTAGGTTTACTTGACATTAAAAAAAAATAAGTTATTAAAAATTAGATAAATAAACAAATTAAAAAAAAATTGAACAAAAAAAAAAAATAAAAAAATAATAATTTAAAAAAAAAAATGACAGAAAAAGTCCTTATAGCATTAGGAATAGAAGGAAGTGCAAATAAAATAGGAGTAGGAATAGTAAACTCAAAAGGAGAAATCTTATCAAATCCTCGTAAAACATTCATAACACCTCCAGGTCAAGGTTTCCGTCCAAAAGAAACAGCAGATCATCACAGAAATAAAGTATTATCAATATTAAAAGAAGCATTATCCTTAGCAAATATAACATTAGATCAAATAGATTTATTTTGTTATACAAAAGGACCAGGAATGGCTCAACCACTTTCAGTAGGTGCTTTAGTAATAAGAACCTTAAGTCAATTATATAATAAACCAATAATAGGTGTTAATCACTGTGTAGGTCACATTGAAATGGGACGATGTGTAACTAAAGCAGATAATCCTACTATATTATATGTTTCAGGAGGTAATACACAAGTTATTGTTTTTAGTGAAGGAAAATATAGAATTTTTGGTGAAACAATTGATATTGCTGTTGGTAATTGTTTAGATAGATTTGCTCGATTAATTAATTTATCTAATGATCCTGCTCCAGGATATAATATTGAAAAATGTGCTAAAAATGGTAAAAATTATATTGAATTACCATATGTTGTTAAAGGAATGGATGTTTCATTTTCTGGTATTTTATCATATTTAGAAGATATGTTAAATAAAAAGAAAAATAAAAAAAATAAACATATTGATATTTCTAAAATATCAAATGATGATTTATGTTTTAGTTTACAAGAAACTGTTTTTTCAATGTTAATTGAAACTACTGAAAGAGCTATGGCACATGTTGGAAGTAAGGAAGTTTTATTAGTTGGAGGTGTTGCTTGTAATGAAAGATTACAAGAAATGATGGGTATTATGGCAAAGGAAAGAGGAGGAAATGTTTGTGCTATGGATGAAAGATATTGTATTGATAATGGTGCTATGATTGCTTATGCTGGATTACTTGAATTTATGGCTAAAGGAAAAGGAATTGAATTGAAGGATTGTACTTTTACTCAAAGGTTTAGAACTGATGAAGTTGATGTTTGTTGGAGGAAATAATTTTTTTTTTATTTTTTTTTTATTTTTTTATTTAATATATTTTTTATTTTTAAATTTTTATATTTTTTTTAAAGGTTATATTATTTGGAAAAAAAGTTTTTATTTTATGGTTCGGATAATTCTGAACATGTTTGCTCTATTATTGATAAAACGTTTTCTTCAAAGTCTTCTCTTTGTTTTATTTGATTGTCAAATTCGTCATTTATTTTTATTTCTAGTTGATTTATGTTTTGACTTAATGTTTCTATGTTTGAATTTGTTTTATCTTCTTCGTCTTTTAATTCTTGTTTTATATTTTCCATTTGAGAATTAAAATTATTTTTGAGATTATTATATTGAGTTTGAATATCTGATTTTTTTTCTTCTATAATATTTAATCTTTTTTTAATTACTTTTTCTGTTTTTTCTTTTATTCCTTTTAAATCTTGTGAAAAGTTCTCTTGTTCTTTTTTATTACTTTCATTTATATTTTTAATAGTATTTTCTATTTCATTAAATACTAAATTTATATAATTTATCATTTCATTTTTTTGTATTTGTATATTTTTATCAATTTGATTTGAAATTTCTTTTATTGTGTTTCCTATATTATTCTTTTTTGAAGATTTTAAATATTTTTCATATTCAGATGATATTTTAGTGTAATAATCTTTTAATGAAGTAAGTGATTTATCAATATAAGATAATTTTGAATTAGATTTATTTTCAATTTGTTCTAATTTTGAATAAAAATGATTAATTGCTCTATTTTTATTTCTTGTTTCTTCTGTAATTCTTGCAATTTTATTATTTAACTCTTGAAATTTTTTATTATAATCAATCATTTTAAATTTAAAACTTAAATTAATAAAAAAATAATTATCATAAATAAAGAATTTAACTAAAATTATTTAATATATTTGTATATATAAATTATTAGTAATATTTTCGAATGTTTTGATAATTCTTTTTTTTTTATGAGTTTTTCATTTCTAAAGATAAAAGTTAAAATATTTATTATTTTCTTTTAAAATATCTTTTTTTATAAAATTTTTCTAAAATAATCTTCTTTAGTTTTAATATTTTTATACAATTTTGATACTTTTAATTCTAAAATTCCAATCTATATTAGTAATTATTATATTATCTCTAAAAAATCAAAAAAATATATATATTAATAGCATATTAAATAAATAATTTAATTTAATTTATTAATTATTACTAACGATTTCTAATTTTCTACTTGTTTCATTTGTATTTTCTTTTCCTTCTTTTAAAGATTGATATTCACTAATAGCTTTGATTGCTTGTTTTTGAATTCTTTCATTTAAAGCTTTTTCAAATGTTTCCATTATTTTTTTTCTATAACAATAAAGTGCACAAAATAAAACAATAACTATTATTAATGAAACTACAATAATAATAATAAAACCAAAATATTTTTTTAATTTACTTTGTGAATAATTAATATTACAAATACTATCATTATCAATAAATCCATTACATATAGTATTAAATATATTCTTTGCAGCCCAACTTCCTTTATATTTAATTCCATTTATTGTTAATTCTGGAATTGAAAAAATTTTTTTTTTATTAAAATTTTCATAATCTTCTTCAACTTTTCCATAATTTATAACTAATCTTTCCATACATTCTTGAATTAAATTATAATCAATTTCTAAACTCTTCATAAGTTCATTAGAACATTTTCCACTAAAATTAGCCATATCAATACTACCACATAAAGGAGAAAAATTCATCATATATTGCCAATAAACATCCAAACCATAAGTTTCATAAATACAACTTTGTCTTAAATTTTCTATTAATATTTCTCTAGGATTATTAATATTTAAAATATTATTTATAGAAGTACAAAAATGCTCAGGTTTAATACAAGGATATTTTGAATCAACAGAAAGACTATCATCAGTTTTATCATTAACAAATTTATTATATTTTAATCTTGGAGTAAATCTCAAAATAGGATTTAATATTAATTTATAATAATAAAATTCAATAAAGAAATTTAAAGCTTTAATATCATCACTTCTATAAAAAAATTCAATATGAATTTCACCACTTTTTTTAACTCCAGTAAATCTAATAGAAATTATTGGTTTAATATCAGGATTTTCTTTAATCCATTCTTTAATAATATCGCCAATATTTTTAGTAATAATAATAGTAGGAATATGAATTTTATTTCCAATAGGATCATCAATATTATATTCATCATTTAAATAATTTGAATCAGAAACTAATAACATAACACTTCCTCCTCTATTTTGAACATTATATGCCTTTTCTGCATATTTACATCCTAAACTATGATCTACTAATACTATTGGTAAATATTGACTTGATAAATCATTATCTTCATTTATTATATCTTGAGTTAATGTTTCATCACACCAATAATTTGAACCATCTACTTGTTTTACTATTGTTATATATCCCATTAATGTTTTTCCAAAGGGTACTTCACCAAAATTTCCTATTGAACTTTTTATATTAGTATTTATTTTTGATACTAATTGAGGAGGAGATATTATTGATACTTGAGTTGTTATTATTTGGAATAATATGATTAGTAAAAGAAAATACATTTTTTAGTTTTTTTGATATTATATTTATTTGTATAATATTTTTTTTTTAAATTTTATTAAAAAAAAGAATTATATAATCAAATTAAAATTGAAATATAAATAATTCAAATTTGAATAAATAAAGCAAAAATTTATTATTTTATTTTTTTAATTGAATTTAAATATTTAATAATTATATGAAAAAAAAATAAAAAAAAATGAGTTATATTACCTTTGATATAATATATAAAAAAAAAACAGAAAACGAAGCCTTTAAATTATTTACAGACTCAGAATTTCATCAATTAAAATTAATGATATGTGGTAAATATAGAATATATGATATAAACAAATTATTTATATCATATAAAGGAGAACAAATAACAGGTGATGAAAATACAAAATTAAAAGAAATTTTCAAAACAAAAAGAGCAAAATTAGAAATTTCAGACAAACCAATATTAAAAAAGAAAGATAGTAATACAGCGACAAATTCTACAACACCAATAACAAATTCTAATTTTTCATGTAAATGTAAAAGTAATGCAATATATATTTGTGATAAATGTAATGAATTTTCTTGTGAATTATGTAAAAAAAAAAAGCATTCAAGTCATCAAAATAAATTAATAAAATTAAATGAATATTCTTCATATATTAAATCTTCAATTAAAGAACAATTAAATCAAATTAATACAAAAATAATTAATGATGAAGCATTTGAATTTTATCCTTTATGGAATTCAGATATTCAAAATGAATTAGCTAAAATTAATAAATGTTATGAATATATTAAAAAAGAAATTGAAGATATTAAACAAATGCAAGTTGATTATGTTTTAAGTTTATCTGATGGTGGTAAATTAAATGATTTTAAAGATAAAGTTGATAAATTTTCTAAACAATTAAATGAGACGGAATTTATTGGTGAAGTTGAACAAATTTTAGAAGAGAAGAAAAAAATTGATAATCAATGTTTAGAATTTTTAAATAAATATACACAAATGAAAAATATAATAATGAATTATACAAAAACAATTAAGGAAATTGAAAATTTTAATCAAGGATTTATTAAAGAAATAAAAGATCAATATTCAATTATTAAAAAAAAATATGGTATATTATTTTGTATTGATAATATATTAAATGTAAAACAAAATCAACCTCAAATTTTAAAAGAAAGAAGTCCCGGATTGGAATCACCAAAAGAAATAAAAAGAATAAATTCAAATACAATTGAATCAAATAATCAAAATTCAGAAAAAATAAATAAAAAAAAACATAATGAACTTCCATTAAATATTGCATCTCAAAAAATTTCAGAACCAGGAACAAATAATTCAATATATCAAAGTCAAAAAAATAATAATATAAATTCAAATAATAACATAAATACAAATAATGCATTAACAAATTCAGCATTGAATAGTTCATCAATAGCAAATGATAGGATGTTATTTAAATTAAAAGATGAAAGAAATATGATAATATTTTCATTAACAACTCAATCATATAAAGAAAAAGTATTTTCAGATAGAGGAAATTTTAAAAAAGATATGACATCAGAAAAAGATATTTCTCAATTAAATTTAAATAATAAACTTTATATGTTAAGTGGAAGAAATTACAATAAATTTTATTATTATGATTATCCAACAAATAGTGTTTATTTCATAAATAATTCATTATTTTCACATTATTTAGGTCAAATGGTATATTGTGAAAAAACAGATTCAATTTACTTATTAGGAGGAAGTAATCAAATAAGATGTGAAATGTTAAAAATTGATAATTCAAATATTACTCAAAGTGAATGGATAAAATTACCACCTTTAAATGAAGAAAGAGAAGAATTTGGTATTATTTACTTTAATGATTATGTTTATGTATTTTTTGGTTTTTCTCCTAGTAAAGGAGGTAATTTATCTTCAATTGAAAGAATTAATGTAAATACTAATAAAAAATTTGAAGTTGTTTATATTAATGAACAAATATCTCTTAGTTCTTTAGCAGTTGCTAAATTTATTGATGATGAAGATGAAAATGGTAATAAAGAAATTTTATTACTTGGTGGTTTCAATGGAGTTAATAATGTTGATACTACTTTAATTTTAGATACTGAACAAATGAAAATTAGAGAATGTGATATTATTATTCCTGCTATTAATAAAAATAGAGAGTTTCTTTTTGGTAATGAAAGTGCTTTTGTTGAAATTGAACCTAATATGCAATTATTATATGATTCACAAAATAATGTACATTTATTAACAAGAGAAAATTATGAATTATTTAGTGAAGCACAGTAAATTATATTTATTTATAATTTTAAATAATTTATATTTTTTAAAAAATTTAGCCTTTGAATATATAATAATATATATATTATTTCACTAAAATAAACCATAATTGAAAAAATAAAAAAAATTAAAAAATAAATTATATAAAATCCAAAAGAGAAAAAATGTCATCGGAAGAAGAAAAAATCCAAAAGCAAATTCAACCAGTAATAGAAAAAATGGTAATAGATATAATGAAATCAAAGCCAAAAGATATAGTAAGAATAAAATTAAATATAATTAAATAAAATTTTTTAGACAAAATACATGATTTACTGGCTTCAAAAATTTGGTGGTTATACATCAACAGGTTTAACCTTAGATGAAAAAAAAGAATTAGAACAATTAAGAGTTCAAGTAAAAAAATATAGAGAAATGGAGCAAATGAGAAAAAATAGTGAATCAGATAGTGATAAAAGTATATCTGATGATGACGATGATGATGTTGATGCAAATTTAGATAATGTATTAGAAAAAATGCCAGAATCAAAAAAAAAAATGTCATTAATTCCACGTTCTGCAGTATCAGCAGAAGCATATGGTAAATTTAATAAAAAAGAAGATTTTAAAGCACGTTTTATAGAAAAATCCCCAGAACAAATATCAAGAATAAAAACTCGTATAATTCACTCATTTCTTTTTGGTAATTTAGAAGCAAAAGATTTAGATATTGTAATAGGAGCAATGGAAGAAAAAAAATTTAAACCAGGAGAAGAAGTAATTAAACAAGGAGAAAATGGTGATTGTTTATATTGTATTGAAGATGGTAATTTAGATTGTTACAAGCAATTTAAACCAAATGAAGAACCTAAATTAGTAAAACAATATCAACCAGGTGAAACATTTGGTGAATTAGCTTTATTATATAATGCACCAAGAGCAGCAACAATTAAAGCTAAAACTGATTGTGTTTTATGGGTTCTTGATAGAGAAACTTTTAATAATATTGTTAAGGATGCTGCTCAGAAAAAAAGAGAAAAATATGAATCTTTTCTTAGAAAAGTTGATATACTTTCTACTATTGATTCATATGAATTAATGCAAATTTCAGATGCTATTAAAACTGCTGTTTTTCATCATGATGATTATATTATTAAAGAAGGTGAAATGGGAGATGTATTTTATATTTTAGAAGAAGGTGAATGTGTTGCTACAAAAACTATTGAACCTGGGAAACCCGAAACTCCTATTAAAGATTATAAAGAAGGTGATTATTTTGGAGAAAGAGCTCTTATGAAAGGAGAACCTAGATATGCTAATATTGTTGCTAAAAGTGATATTGTTAAAGTTATTTCACTTGATAGAGTTAGTTTTAAAAGATTGTTGGGACCTATTGAAGAATTACTTAAAAGAAATATGGATAAATATCAAACTTTCGTAAGTAAATAATTTTTATGATTGGTTTTTTTTAAAAATTAAAAAAAATTGATTATTGATGTTATTAAAAAATATTTTTTTTTAATTTAAAATATTTTTATTTTATTTTTTTTTTGATTTAATTAAATTTTTTTTTTGTGTTAGTTTTTTTTTATTGTTTCGAAATTAATGAAGGTTTATTAAATATTTATATAAATGAAAAATATTTAATATTACCGAAACATCTTATTATTAAATTAAAATAATTTTCCATTTATATTGAAATTATCAATATTTTTATATGATTTATTAGAAGAAAAAAGTTTTGAACCATTATCAGAAAATTTTCTTTTATCTTTTTCTAATTCAGTCATTATTTCTTTTTTAAGAGCATCACTTTTACTTGGATTTCTTGATATATTATCAAATCCATTTCCAAAACTAAAAGAAGAATTTGCAGAATTAAAACTTTTAGTTTTTATTATTGGTCTATTAAATCTATTTGTAAGAATATTTGAATTATTATTATTCATATTATTACTCATATTTAAAAAAGATTTATATCCTAAATTATTTCTTTTTGTTTTCTCAATTAAATAAATTATATTTTTTTCTTCAAATTTATTTTTCTTTGGAGGACTATTTAATGCTTTTTCAATTAATCTTAGTTTCTCTTCATTTTTTCTATTTAAAGAAACTTTACCTTTTGTAGATTTAGTTTTATTATGTATCCTATTATGAAAATTATTTAACTCACCATAAATTTCATTAAATTTTTGTTGAAAAGAACTATTTCTAGTTCTAAAATCCATATTTTTATAAATATCAAAAAATTTTTAAATATTTAAAATAGAATATTTAATTGTTTTATTTGTTTAATTCATTTAAAAAAAACAAAATAATTAAATTTAAATATTAATTTAGTTTTTTTTATTTAGTTCAATTATATTTAATTCTTAAAATTATCTTCTAAAATATAATGTTAAATAATGGGGATTGGGGATTGGGGATTGGGCCCAATCCCCAATCCCCAATCCCCAATCCCCATTTATAATTTTATTATTTCCTAATTTTGATTCATTCAAAAAATTT
>JAEEGK010004635.1_pt1 | contig 33602 bp, 22 predicted proteins | sample 8958771 | NCBI WGS metagenome assembly JAEEGK01 (sample SAMN16246547, study PRJNA631951) | gut metagenome | biome: gut microbiome; feature: rumen; material: SC-attached | host: Bos | place: Iran: Karaj | collected 2018-10 | reverse complement strand
GTGCCCATTCCCCTATCCCCAATCCCCAATCCCCAATCCCCATCCCCTCAAATTTATTATTTGAAGTTTAAATTTATTTTAATTCTTATTCATATTCCCCTTTTTTTTGATTATTTCTTTTTAAAATTATTTTTTTATTTAATATTTAATTATTGTTATTTTACATTTCACATTTTTATTTTTTTAATTCTTAAATATTTTTTTTATTCATAATTTCTATAAAAATGATTTTTATTTTTTTTTTCTTTTCATCTATATCTTTTTATTATTGTCAATTACCAAAATGTCGTTCTGATTCATTAAAAATTTTTTTTTCAAAATGTAATGAAAATTTACAAAGATCAATATTTTTTACAAATCCAGAACAATGCGATATTTTTTCAGAACAAATCCCTATTTCTAATGAAAATATGTTTTGTTCTTCATGTGATAATGGCTTTTATTTATCATATAATATGAAAACAAATAATTTGACTTGTAATATATGTCCAAAAAATACATATTCAATAAAAGGAAATTTTAGAGTAAATGGAGATTATTATGAATGGAATCAAAAAGTAATTGATTCTTTTCAAAATGATTGTTTTCTATCAAATTTATCAAATGAAAATTATTATTGCACAAGGTTTCACACTGAAAACGGTAAAAAATTAATTAGTGGAAATCCACATTCTAAAAACTATTCTAATTTAACATATGTAGTTCAATTAGGAAAAACTTTTAGATTAATTGAAAATGGTCAAATCAAATTTAAATACAAAAAGGACACTTTAAAAGAAGAAAATTTCACAAATGGAATTTTTAAATTTTTCATAAATTATATGATACAATATATAGACAATGATATATCAAGTTCAAAAAATGAATATAATGAAAAAGTATTTAATTTAACTCCAGGATATTATAGTTTTTTATGGCAATATTCAAAAAAAATAAAAAATATCAAAGATGAAAATTTAAAAATTGTTTTTAAAACAATTGAAATAACAGGACTAGAAACAGCAGCATTAGAATGTCAAAAATGTTTAAATGGTTTTTCAAATGAAGGAAGTGATCATTGTGAAGTTTGTAAAGATGAAAAATATTTTGATAGAAAAACTTCATCTTGTTTAAATTGCCCAAATAATACAAGAAGTAAAGGAGGAATTGGAATTGAATCTTGTGTTGAATATCCTCAATGTATTGATGATGATTATATTCAAATTATTGATAATAAATGTGATATTCTGAAAAATAAACAAAAAATTTCTTTTAAATTAATTAATGATAAATGTAATGAAAAAATTAAAAAAAATGATATTTATATTGATTGTTTTGTATGTGAAAGTGGATTATATAAAAAGAAAATAGATAATACTCATTATATATGTGATTATTGTCCTCCTTATACTTTTTCTAATGAAAGTAATAAGGATAATTGTTTAACTTGCGAAGGATATATTAAAAGAAGAATGATATTTAATTATTTAGAAAATAATACCTTTAATCAAAAAATAGAAATAGAAAAAAATGAAGGTGAATTAAATATTGAATTAAATAACAAAAATAAAAGTGAAATGATTTTGTATATAGATAATGAAAAAATATATAAAAGTCCAGATGAAAAAAATGTCATTAAAATAAAATTATTAAAAGGTCCACACAATATCTTTATAAATTTAGAAAATTTCCAAATAAAAAAAATTATAATATATAATACAACAGAAGGAGGAGGATATGAATGTGAAGAATGTCCAGAAAATGCAAAAATAAAAAATGAAAATGGATTTACTTGTTTAAATTGTAGACCAGGATATTATTTAAACCCTAAACAAAATTGTGTTAAATGTGATTATAATTTTATAAAATTGGTTTCTGGCAATACTGAAAAATGTATTAAATGTCCTGATTTCACTTTTTCTAATGATGAAAGAACAGAATGTTTAATTTATCCTGTTATAAATCAAAAAAATATTAAAAGAAGTTTTATTATTGAACAATTTGAAAAAACTCAAGAAAAAATATGTAAATTATTAGATTGTACTAATTCTTTATTACCTATAAATGACTTGATAAATAAAAAGATATATTATATTTCATTTAATTCTTCAAGACTTTTTCCTTTTAATGATAAAAAAAATTCTTTTCAAAACAGTGATATTATCACAAAAAAAGGATATATTTATTTATTAATTCATTCATCTTTCAAAGACAAAGAAACAATATTTAATATCGGAAATAAAATTGATAAAATTAAAATAATAGATGAAGAAAATGAAAAAGGTATTGTAATTAAATATATTGGAGATGAATGTCCTGATATTCCAGATAAAAAATTTGAAAGTTATTTGTTTTTAAGATGTAAAAAAAATGAAATTGAAGATACCATTTTTTCTTTCCAAAAACCAATTTTAATAAAATCTAATAAATGTTCCCATTATTTCAAATGGGATAGTTTAGAAGCTTGTCCAATTTGTTTGTCTGATGAAATTAAAGAAATAAGTTCTTTTTGTGTGAAATCAAAAAAACATATATTTAATTCAGAAGGTGATAAATGCATTATTCAAAATCCAAATAATATTTATGGAAATGAAATTGAATTTGATTCAAATGATAATGTGGTTAATGAAAATGATATTGATATAGCAAACAATTATGTATTCAGTGTAAAATCTAAAAGGAAATACCCAAACAATAAAATCAAATTAGTAACTGAAAAAAAATATCAAAATTCTTGTTCAATGAGTAGTAATTATGATATTTTTTCAATAATTTATATTGTAATTGGAATTATAGTTTATATACTTTTATTACTTATAATTTTTATTGTATATTTTAAATCACATAAATTAATGAATACAGTTTCAGAAATTCAAATTGTTAAAATTCAAGAGAAGGAAAAAAAATAAATTTATATGAATATCTTAGATAAATAAATTATATTTAAATTTTTAAATAAATTCTTTATTGTCTTCTATTTCTTTATCTTTTTCTGATTGATTTTCTCTATTAAAACTATTATTTAAATTCTCTTCTCGTTCTTCTTCTTCTTCTTCTTCTTCTTCTTCTTTTTCTTCTTCTTCTTCTTCTTTTTCTTCTTCTTCATTATCAATATAATCTAATTTTTTTGAATTATCAAATTCCCAAATAACTTTATTATCTTTAATTTTACTTAAAATTTGTTTTCCTTCATCATTTAATTCATTTTCAATTTGACTGACCCCATTTATACAAAAATTTAAAAAATCAATAGCATCTTCTTTTTGTTTTTTTTCTTCAAACAATAAAACAGCATAATTTAAATAAAGAGATAATTTAACAGGTTCTTTAAAAGAAATATTATTTAATAAATCAATTCCTTTAACATAAGATTCTTCACTTTGATTTTTTTTTTTATTTTTATCATCTGGAGTAACATATATTTCAATAGCATATCTATAAAAATCTCCTTTAAGTTTTAAATAATATGCTTTTTCAATTTCATTATTTGTCAAAGCAATTAATTTATCTAAAGTATTATGAAAATCTATAATTTTATGTTTAATATCTGTATTAAAATTTGCAATTGTTGCTCTTAATTCACTTAAAAAAAAAGATATTAATTCTTTATCTTTTTCAGGATCTAATTTAAATTCATTGTCAATATTTTTTATTTTACTTTCTTCTTCCTTTTTTTCTTCTTTTTGAGCTGAATTTCTTCTAAATGAAGATGGAATATAACCTATATTAACTAAACTCTCATTTTCTTCTTTTTGTTTTTCATTGTTTTTTGGTTTTTTATTCTTTTTTTTTGAAAATTTTGTAAGTTTTTTTAATTCATCATTTAACATTCTTATTTGGTTTTTTAAAAGATAAAATATTTTCTTAAAATTAGCAGGCAATAATATTTGCATTTCTTTATCTAATTTATCATCTTTATTAATGATAGTATCTAAATAAATTTGACATTCTCTATTCATATTGGAATGATATGTAACTTGGCATAAATGTTTTAAACTATCAGTATTTAAACTTTCGTAATTTTCAATCATTTTAAAATTAAAAAGTTATGATTTGAAATTTAATAATTTTTAAAAATAAAATGTAATTACTTAATATTTTATTTAATAACCTTAAATACTATTTTATAAATATATATATCTTTAAATAATATAAGATAATTTATTTCAAATTCCATTAAAAATAAAATTAACAATTATAGTAAATAGAAATTTAACATTTATATTTATAAATCAATGCATATATACCCATTTAATAACTATTTTGAACATTTTCAAATAATATATATACTTACTAAATTCATAATTTACTTTTTATACCATTTAGGAATTAATTTTGTATCAATTATTTTGTGTGTATCATTTTCAATTTCTTCATTTGAAAAAGTAAATATTATTTCTAAAAATTCATCTTCTAAATTACCTTCTTTTCTTAAATCATCAAAAAAAGGATGACATAAACAATCTAATGGTTTCAATCTTTCATCGGGGTTATATTTTAATAAATTTTTAATTAAATCGAAAAATTCATTTCCTAAATAAGTATAATAATTGTCAAAAACTTCTTTCATAGTAAAGCATTTTATTAAAGGGAATTTATATTTATGATAATTAGGATTTAATTTATGAATAATTTTTTGAGTAGGAGTTCCTAAAATTTTAATAATTTCAAATAATTGATCAGTAGAATTTTCTCCTTTAAATAATGGTACACCTAAAACTAATTCACAAATCACACAACCAACACTCCAAATATCAATTTTATTAGTATATTCAATAGGATCAAAAATTAATTCAGGAGCTCTATAATATCTACTACAAATATATGAAACATTTCTTTCTCCTTTTTTTAATTTTTTTGCTGAACCAAAATCACATAACTTTATTAATTTTTTTTCAGAATCTATTAATATATTTTGTGGCTTTATATCTCTATGACATATTCCTAAACAATTTAAATAATTTAAAGCATGAATTAATTGATATGAATATAATTTTAAATCTAATAAAGACAGTTTACGAGATGGAAATGGATTATAATAAATAAATTGACCTAAATTTTCAGGGAAAAAATCTGTAACTACATTTAAATATTTATTATCAGTTTTTTTATCAATAAAAGAAAAATAATAATGTCTTAATTTAATAATATTAATATGATTTAATTCACTTAACATTTGTAATTCTCTATTTTTAAATCTTGAATCTTGAAAAACTGTTTTTATTGCAACTATTTCATTTGTTTGATCACATTTAGCTTTATATACTTTTCCAAAAGCTCCATTTCCAATTAATATATTTTCACTATAAGTAAATTCAGCCTTTTGATTTGAAATTGATGTTGATTGATAATTACTTGTAACTAAACTACTTGGAGCTTTATTTTGAGAATTGGGAAAATTTGCATCAAGCATATTTTTTAATATTTTTTATATTTAAATGAGAATTGTAATATTCTTAATTTGATTTTTAATATTTAAAATTAATTATTTTTGATTTCTATTAATTTGATTTATGGAATTTAAAAGAAATATATGATACTATAAATAAATAAAAAATTTCTTAAAAAATTCACAAAAATTGAGTAAAGACTAAAACATAATAAAATACATAATACAACATAGAAATTTTGAAGAAATATAAATAAATTTATTTATTAAAAATTCCTTTTAAAAATTTATCTTTCCTCCATTTTTCTCGGTTTGTGTTCTCAAATATCTTCTATAATCATTAAAATTTCCTCTAAACTGTTTACATTTTTTATTTTCAATCATATAAATTTGATTACATACTCTTTCAACAAAATTTTGATCATGACTAATAATAAGTAAACCTCCTTCATAAGAATTAAGAGCAATACTCAAAGCATTAATAGCATCTAAATCTAAATGATTAGTAGGTTCATCCATTAAAATAATTTGTGGATTATTCATAACAATTAAAGAAAGAGCAACTCTACTTTTTTGTCCTCCACTTAACAAATAATTAGGTCTTAAAGCCACATTACCAGAAATACCAAAAGAACTTAATTGACTTCTAATTACATTTATATCTGTATCAGGATAATATTTTTGTAATTGTTCTAAAGGACTTAATTCAAGATCTAATTGATCAACATGATGTTGAGCAAAAACACTTAAACGTAATTTGGAATGTTTAAAACATAATCCTGATATTGGATTAATATCTCCATTTAATCCTTTTAATAATGTAGTTTTTCCACAGCCATTGGCTCCAACTAATGCTATTCTTGATGTCATATCAACATTTAAATTTACTTTTTCTATTATTATATTATTATCATATCCTAAATCAGCATTATCTAATCTAAGAACTGGTGGAGATATTTTTTCTGGTTCTGGAAATACAAATATACTCATTGGATCTTCTAATATTTCTTCTACTAATTCCATTTTATTCATTTGTTTTATTCTACTTTGAACCAAATTTGCTCTTTTTGCTTTATATCTAAATTTATTTATAAATTCTTGCATATGTTCTATTTTTTTTGTTTGGGCTTCATGTAATCTTTTATTTAATTTTAATTGTTCTGTCCTTGCTTTATCAAAATCAGTATAATTTCCCTTATAATAAGTTAATTTTTGATTTTGCAAATGTATAATATCAGTTGCAATACTATCAATAAAATCTTTCGCATGAGAAACAATAACTAAAGTATATGGCCAATTTAATAAATAATCTTCTAACCACATTACTGCATTCATATCTAAATGATTTGTTGGTTCATCTAATAATAATAAATCTGGCATTACATATAATGCTTTTGCTAATGAAATTCTCATTCTCCATCCTCCTGAAAAATTCTTTGTTTTTTTATTAAAATCACTTTCATGAAATCCTAATCCTAATAATATAAATTTAGCTTTATTTTCTGCGGATGATGCATCTATTTCTTCTAAACGATTATTTATTTCTACTAATTTATTTGTTAAATTCTTTATTTTTTCTTCATTTTTTTCATTCAATATTTTCTCATTTATTTCATTACTTTCATTTAATAATTTAGTCCTTTCTCTATCACATAATAATATTTCATCCATTAATCTATTTTCACTCATAATTGCTTCTTGTTCAACATGAACTATTTGTAATTGTTTTGGAATTCCATCAATTTCTTTTCTTACAATATGATTTAATAAAGTAGTTTTTCCTATTCCATTTCTTCCAATTAAAACATATCTTCTTCCAAAAGAAATTTTTAATTCAGCTTCATTTAATAAAGTTTTTCCTCCAATATGAATAGTAAATGAAGGAACATTAATATCTACTTTATGACTTTCATCTTTAATATGATGAATACTATAATCTTCACTTAATTCTTTTTGTCTTCTCATTTCTTCTAAATATTCTTCCATTGCTTTTTTCTTAGAAGGATCAATATAAAATTCAGTAATTTTAGCATTGCCTTGAATCATTCCTTTAGCATATAATTTTTCTACATTAAATGTTAAAGAAAGAGGATCAAAATTTAATGAAGTTATTGTATTATTTGAACCTACTTGAATATCACATAATCTTGTTGGATCTTCTAATTTTTCTGCTATTATTGCTTTTCTTGCTCCTTTTACTCCGTTTTTATGAAGTAAGGTATTTATTTCTTTTAAAATTTTTGTCTTTGATGATTCTATATATTTATTTCCATCATCTAAGTAATCTCCTATTAATAATTTTAAGTCAGTCTCATTTTCTGGCATATCTGTATATATCATATTTGATATATATGATAATATATTTTCATCATATTGTTCTCTTGGGAAATATGGTTTTAATATTGAACTTATTTCATCTTGTGTTAAAGTCTGAGATGTCATTAGAGGATAAAAATAATTTTTTTAAATTAAATGAATTAATTATTTAATTTAAAAAAATTATTTTTTATTTATAATAAAATTTTAGTATTTCAAAAAGTAGGAACATTTATATTACATTTTAAATGTTATTAATTTTTAATTAAGGTTAATGGCATTTTTAAATTTTAATTTATTTATCAATTTTAATTTTTAATGAATATTTATATAAAAAATAATGATATTTAGTAATTAAAAATATTTCTAATGAAATAACATTTTTTCATAAAATAATGTTAAATTACTTAATTTGGTAAAATTTTTAATAATATTTTTTTTAAAGTTTAAACTTTTATTTTATAATCTCTTATTCTTTCCAATAAATTTTTTAATAGTTAATATTTTTTTTTCAAGAAAATTTAACATTTTAACTTCAGAATTATAATCACAAATTAATTTATTATAAGTTTTATTCAAATAATACAGAGAAATAGAAATATATAAAAAAGAAGTAAGAAAACTATAATAACTAATAAATCAATAATAAAATCTTTCTGAAAGTTTTAGATTCAATAGTTTTTGGAAATTTCATCGAAGATAACTAATTTCAACAATTATATAATGAGTGGTGACATCTGTTTTCTATATTATTTAAATTCTAAAAAAAAATAAATTAAATTTAATTTATGGTTGAAACAATTATAGAACAAGAATCACAATCTAAAAAACTAAATAAAATTTTACCTTCTTTATTAGAATGTAATAATAAATCTGGTTCATATTTGTTAGATAAATTGAAAGTAAATTCTTTTTTTCAAAATCATGAAAACAAAGCAAAAAAAAATTTAATTGATTTAATAAAATTATCTGATAATAGACATAAATTATCAAGAAATGGAGATTCTTTAAATGGAATTATTGCAAAATCAACTGATGATTTCAGAAAAATTTCAAATAATATTATAGATGATAATTTTTTTAAAAAAAACGATTCATTACAAGACGAAATTAAAATATTAAAAGATATGAGAAAAACTGAAGAAGAGAAAAAAATTCCTGATTTAATTTCTTTAATTAGAAATAATTTAAAAAGAAAAAAAATTATAAATATTAATAAAGAAGAAACAAAAGAATTTAATCCTCCTTCAAGGAATAATATTGTTGAAATTAAAAATTTTTTAACTGAAAAATTAAATGAAGAACAATTCAGTGTAAATAAAAATTTTGAAATATATAAAGATAAATTAAAATTAATTGAAAAATTTCCTGAATTAGGAAAAAAAAATTTTGGAGATTTTAAATTTTCTTTGAATTTAAATTCTTTATATTATAAAAAACCAATTAAACAAAATAAGGTTTATAATAGAAGAGATTATACAAATTTAAATAAAATTAATAGAATTATGTTAAATAAAGAAGATGATTATGAAAAACAAAAAAAAATAATTTCCAAAAAGTCAGAAACTAATTTATTAGATGGATTAAAGGATTATAAAAATATAGTTAAAGTAGTTAAAAGTGAATCAATCAATGATTTAGTGTATAGTCAAAGAATGAATTCAAAAATAGAAAAATTTAAAACATTAGTAAATAAAGGTTTACCAGGACCTTCAGAATATGAAAAAATATTATATAAGGAAAAAATAAAAAAACAAAGTAGAAATAAAACTCATGATGAAGAACAGAATTATGGAACTGATAATTATTTGAAAGAATTTCAAACATTAAAACAACAATCACATATTTTAATGTCTGATGAATTTTTTATAAACAAATTTTATGAGAATCAAGATAAGAATAATAATAAATTTTTGATAAAAACAAAGAATAAAAAAATCAATGTAAGAAGTTTAAGTGAAGAAAATTTAGTGAAACCTAAAAAACCAAAATATTTAATTCCTTTACCTAAATATCCTAAAAGAGAATATATATTTAAACCAAAACAAAATTTAAATAATAGTAATATTACTCAATCAACAAATATAGACCAAATAAGTAATAGACAAATAAGTTCTAAATTAGAAAATAAAATAAAAAACAATAATATTAAAAATTATTTAAAGAGTAATAATACTTCAAAACTGCTTTTTGAAAATAATGAATTATAATTGTAAAAAATATAATTTTTTTAAATTTTATTAAATTACCTTTTTAAATTATAAATTCATTTTTAAATAAATTTAAAAATTAAGAAATAATGTTAACTCACAGACATAGTTTATCATCAACATATAATAGAAAACAAGGGTTTAATAATCATTTAAAAAATATACATGTGAACCTCAAATCTTTTCATAAAAATAGTAATAGAAGTTATATTGAAAAAGGAAAAAAGAAGAAAGAAAAATTAAATTTGATTAAATTAACTTTTCAAAGAGCTCATATCAGATTATATAAAAAATATAATTGTTTAAATGAAAAATATGAATTAATCATTGTTAAACATCTTCTAAATAATGCAAATACTCATTTAGTGAGTGTATTTAAAGATCATATGATTATGGATTATAAAGAAGAATTTTTAAGAAGATATTATAATTTATATGAATGTACTCAAAGAATTCCAGAATTTTCTATTTATTATCATAATTATCTTCTTTTCTTTTGTAAACCAATAATATCAAATTTAATATTAAATGATATTTTATTAGATTTTGAAGAAAAAAAAGCTGAATTATATTATAAAAAAAATTTCGTTAATGGAAATGAAGATATTGAATTACTTGATAATTCAAATTCAAAAGAATTTTCATACAATGATACAATTTTCAATAAATCTATTAAAGAATCAATTGATAAAGCAAAATTAACAAGTGAAAATAATACAAATAATATAATAAATAATGATTCAGTAAATACCATTATTTTAACATATGATTCTTTAAGAAATGAATTAATTGATAATAGTAGAAAAGAAAAGTCAGAAGATAATACATTATCAGAAATTATTAACCAATTTTATAATAAAAGAATTAAAAAAGTAGTAAATAAAAGGAACAATAAATTTATAAAAAGAAATGATTCAAAAAAAGATTCAACAAAAACTCTTTTAAATAAAATATCAAAAGAAAAATTAGAAAATTACTTTAAAAAAGGTATACTTTCTAATCCAAATATAAATACAATAATGAAGCAAAAACAAAAAAGATTATCATCTCCAACAATAAATAATTATAAATATAAACCAAAAACAAAGACAATATCAAGAAATAAAAATAATACATCCCATAAAACAAATAGTTTGTCAAAAGCAAAAACAACATTAACTGCAAGTAAATCATTAATTAAGAGTCCAACAATAACAAAAAGTAGAAATTTAAGAAATGGATTATCAAGTTTATCAAAAATAAATACAAATAATACTAATATTTCAAATAAAACTAATACAATATATAAATCAACAACTACTTTTAATATTTCTCATTCCAAACAAAATATTAATTTAGTTAAAACTCAAAATGTAGAAAGAATTATTCAAAAATATCATTTTTCTAATAATGGAAATAATAGAATGTCAAAAAAAATTTATGCTGCAGAATTAAGTTGTAGTAATTATAATAAACCTGTAAGTAAAATACAAAAATTTAAAAAAACTGTTCCAAAATTAAATAAAAAAATAAGTAAAAATAATGTGAATGGAGAATTAGTGAATATGGGTTTATCTCTTTTAGTTGATGGAAATTCAACTTTAAAAAAAGGAGTACATTATACAAGTTCAAATATTAATATAAGTAATAATATAAATAATAATTATAAAAATACAATGTATATAAAAGATGGATTAAATAATAAAATTAAAAATAATGAAAATCAAAATTCTAAAAGTAATATTAAGAAAAATTCTAGAAATTTAAATAACAATAACAGTGTAAGTAAAACAAATGAAAAAATAATTTCAAGTTACAACAACAAAAGTGTAAAAAATTATAATTCTTTAATGAAAAAAAAGACATCTTCATTAAATTTACATAAATCAAAAAGCAAAGGGAAAATATAAAAATATTATAAATATCATTTAAAAACATAAATAATATAAATACTTTAATTTTTCAAATTTTTTAAACATTAAAAAATTTATAAAAAAATGAGTGAAATAGAAGCAACAATAAGTAGAATAGCATCATATAAAGGAGTAGACAGAATTTTAATAATAAAATCAATTGAAACTGAAGATTCAATAAATTCAATAATTATGAGAAGTATGGTAAATGATAAAAAACCAGAATTAAAAAGTGAGAATGAAAGAGCTCAAGAAGATAAATTTGCAAAAATTATTCCTCAATTAGGAAGAGAAGCCAGATCTTTAATAAGACAATTAGATGCTAAAAATGATTTAACTTTTTTAAGAATTAGAACAACAGAACATGAAATTTTAATTGCTCCTGATAAAGAATTTTATTTATGTGTTCTTCAGAAAATTGGGAAGAAATAAAAAAAATAACTTAAATTTTGATTTTTGATATTAATAATCTAAACTAAATGATAAATTTATTCATTTTAAATGTGAGAGATAATTTTTAAATGCTATTTTTAATATTAACATTTGTTACAAGAACGACCTTGATCTTCATAAGGATTAGTAACTCCTAATTTAATATTATCATCATCATCATTTAAAGCAGGAAGTTTATCATTAGCACCATATGTAACATGACCTTTATTTTTCAAAGTTTTATTTTTTTTTTTTTTCTCATTTTCAAATTCTCTTCCTTGATGACTTTTAATTAAATTCTTATATAATATTTTAGCGATTTCCTTAAAAATTTCTTGTGAATTATCTCCGTGTTTAGCACTAGATTCGAAAATTAAATCTATACCTTTATCAAATTTAAATTTTAAAGCTTCTTCTTTAGAAACTTGTCTAATATCTCCTAAATCTAATTTATTACCCACTAAAATAGATTTTGAATCTTTAGGAGCATTATTTTTCATTTCATTAAACCACATATCAACATGCTCAAAAGTTAATTTATCAGCAATTGAATAAACTATAATACAAGCATTAGAATTTTTATAAAATTTAGATATTAAAGAATGATAAGCTTCTTGACCACAAGTATCCCAAATTTGTAATAAAATAATATGATTGTCATATTTAATATATAATCCTAAAAATTCAAATCCAATTGTAGAAGGATTTGTTCCTGTATATATATCTTTAGCTGCTCTCAAAGATAAACATGTTTTTCCTACACCACTGTCTCCTATTACTATTACTTTAAATGTATATGATGGTTGAAGTTTTGGGTCTTGAGGAATTATTTTACATTCATCATCTTCGATTTCTTCTTTTTCAATTATCTTTTGTTCTGCCATTTTGTAGTCAATCAATAATTAATTATTTTATTTCTTGATTTTTTTAATTATTTTTTTCGAGTATATTATAAATAAAAAATAAATAATAAAAAAATAACTAAATGGAAACTCATAATGAATATGTCTACCAAACATATGTACCAAGAATCCCATTATTTATGTCAGGATATACAGGTCACATTCCAAATACAGAAGAAGAAGAGTATGTAAACAGAATAGTTCGTACAAAAGAAATTCCAGGATACGCAGGATTTGTTCAATCAATATATGCAGAGAATAAGTATGGAGAAAGTTACGGAAAAGAAACTGCAAAATCTTTAGCCCATACTATACCTCAAGGAGCTGATGTTCCTCCTCATGTCAGATATACTTCTACTCATATGGAAGATTATAAAGATCAAAGTAAAGTAAAAACTCAATCTACTGCTTCTCTTTTAGGTATTAGAGAACCTAATGTTACTTATAAGAAACCTTTGCCTGTTGATACTATTAATAAATTCTTTGGAGTTGAAAGTAAAGGATTGAATTCTCATATTATTGAGAAACAATCTTTTGAAAGAAATTATGAAAAATTTTGGGAATTTTTAGATTCCAATGAATTAGATTATAATCCTAGAAAAGTTGAAGATTTTAATGAGTCTAATATGAAATATTGGGGAGTTCAACATTCAGTTCAAGAATTACATCCTGAATTAAAATTTGATCCTATTCCTGGTTATATGGGTGTTAATAGGTCTATTGTTAGTGAAAATATTTTCGGAATGACTTATAAAAATTCTTTAAGAAAAGCTGATGAAGTTCAAGAAAAAATGAATTTAGATAGAGCTAGCCAATTATATAGAAGTGCTCATTCTTATTATAAAAATTATTAAGGATTTTTTTTAAAAGGAAATTTTTTGTTATTTTGATTTAAATAAAATTTTTAAATGGATTGATTAACTTTAAAGCATTTATTTTTCTTTAATCTTTCTTTCAAATCTCCTTAAAAAAATAAAGAAATATGAAAAATTATATATTTATTAATCAAAAAATTATTTATTTTCTTTATTTTTTAATTTTTCCTTTTTCGAAATATTTATTAGTTTTAATAGAAAGTAATTTTGAATTTTTAGTATTTTCAACTCTTTGGGTTTTACTTGCACTATGAATATCACTAATATTCTTAAATCTATTATCGGAGTAATCAGAATGACTAATTTTACTAATATTATTATGACTATTATCCCCAATTAATTCTTTTAATTTCTTTTGCATTTTATCAACTTCTTCTTTTTGATATTTCATTTCTTCTGCATTTCTCTTTTGTTTCTTAACTAATTCTTCAGCAGATAAAATTTGAACATTTTGAATATCATTATTAACTTTATTAGGTAATCTACTTGATTTAATACTAGGTAATTTATTTGGTTTATTACCTTTTGCAATTTTACCTTTTGTATTATCTTTTAATAATGCAGTATCTTTAGCTGCTTTTATATCTCCTTTTATCACTTTAATATTTTGATCTTGATTTAAAAATGTATTATTATTTGTTAATTCTATAAATTTTTTTTCTATATCATTTATATTTTTCATTATATCTGATAAATTTTCTCTTATATTTGAACATTCTTGAATTAATAATTGATTATCTAATCTTATATCTTTCATCATTTCATCTTTTTCAATTCCTATTCTTCTTCTTTCTGACCTTTTATCTATTAATTCTTTTAAAACATTATTTTTTTGATGATATATTTCTTTTTCTATATTTTTTGTTTGTAATTTCATTTCTGGACTTATTACTTTAGCTTCTTTTTTTCCATCATCAAAATGATATAAATAATTTTGATAAACTTGGAAAATTTTATCAATAATATCTTTTTTACTATCTAATTTATCTTTTAATATTGAATTTAATGATATATCAATTGTCTTATATAAATTTTTTAATCTGTATAAATTTTTTTTTGTTTCAGATAATTCATCTCTATAAGTTTCTATACATTTTTGATTATTATCAATTAATTCTCCAATATTTAATAATTCAGCATATAATAAATTAAATCTTTTATAAAAATCAGAATGTAAAGATTCAAAATTTTTTATTTGTTCTTCAATTGGAGTTTTTTCTAAAATTAAATTTTTAATTTGATATTCTAAAACAAATCTTAATTGTTCTAATCTATCATTAATTAATCTTTTTTCCTTTACTAATTTCTCTTTTCCAGAAATTTTATTTTCATTATCAGTTAATAATTGATTCATTTGATTTAATTTTAAAGTATTAAAAATATAAGTTTCCATTAATTCTTCATTATTTGCTTTTAATTCTTTTAAATGATTTTCCCATTCATTAATTTTTTCATCATAATTTTTATTATCTTTTGTTTTTTTCATTATTTCATTATTAGTTTCTTTTGTTTTCTCTTCAAATTCTTCTAAAAATTCTTTAAATCCTTTTTCTTTTTCTCTTAATTGAGTTTCATATTTATCTTCATTTTTTTCACATTCATAATTAAATTTTTTCTTTTTATCTTCTATCATTTTATCAATTTCATTTTTTTTTTCTACTAATATTTGATGCATATTTTCTAAACAATTTGCAATATTAGTATTTGTTCTATTTCTCATATTTTCTATCTCAGATTTTTTTTGTTCAAATTTTTCTTTTGCGATTTTAATACAATTAATTAATTTTGTTGTTTCAATTTGTTTATCTTCTTTTTGAACTTTAAATTCCTTTTTCATTACACCTAATTCATCTCTAATATTTTTAATTTCATTTTCTCTTTTTTCTTTTAAATTTTTGGTTACTTTTTCTTTTTCATTTTCCTTTTCTTTAACAGCTTTAACTTTATTTTCTAAAATTTCTGTTAAATTAGTTCTTTCCTTATCTAAAGCGTTAGCATTATTTTGAATTAACTTTTCTTTATTAGATTGAAATTCTCCAATTAAATTTTGAATTGCGTTTTTCTTCTTTTTAAAGTCTTCAATTTTACTTTGATAAATAGGGTCAGTTAAATAAATAATATCAGAATAATCAAAGAACATTTTTTTAGGTAAAACATTATTTTGATTGAAATATAAATAATTATTAATAGTAAAAGGGAAATCATTACTAATGCAAGTAATACAAGAAACAAAGACGCTTCCATCTTCACTTGATGAATATAATAAATGTAAATCTCTAGAAATAACAACTGAAGTAATAGGAGCAGAATGAATAAATATTTCATTATATTGAGGATGTTCAATATTATTTGAATCTTTATTCATATTTTGAATTGGCCATAAACAAGTTCTTAAACTTCCTAAATTTGTTCCAAAAATAATAGAATCATATTTTTTAACAATTAAACATGTTTGATATATTGTATCTGAATACCATTCCCAATGTTTATCTTCTTTAAATCCTTTATATACTCTTTCTCTTTTATCTGCACTTGTTATTAAACAATGATCTAATGATGGGTCATATGTAAAATCTATTATATTACCACTAAAATCAGATATTTTTAATATTATATTTTTATCATTTTCTTCTTTTTCAAATTTATCTTTTGTTGTTGGCATTCCTTCAATTAGTCTTTTCCTCCAATTTAATTTCCATCCAATTAAATTTATACTGTTATCATTAAATTGAGCAACAATGCATTTAGAGTCATTAACAAAATTTAATTTTGTAGGACAAGGAACTTTTGAAATCATAAATTCATATTCATAAGTAGATATATTAAATATATTTATTGTAAAATCATTTTCAAATTCACTTGTTGCAAAAGCTAAATAATTTCCTGTCTCATTAAAACATGCTCCTCTACAATACATTGTTATTTTAAATACTTCTTTTATTTCTTGTCCTAATATTGCATAAATATATCCTGAATCTTTATAAGCACAAAAAAAACATTTTCCTAATGGACTAAATGTTAATGTTAAAGGATTTTCATCTAATTTTTTATGAACAAATAATTCATAACTTACATTTTCTTTATAAAATTTAGTTCTTTTATGAATATAATTGGGAATTCCAGCATCAAAATTTTTTTGATTGGAAAAAACTTCATCTGGATTTTTTTGGATTTGATTATATATATATAAATCTTGTGAATTTTCACCATTATTTATTATAAAATAATTTGGAGTGTCTGTTAAATGTAATTTATTAACTCTATAACCAACTCCTGAATTTTCCAAAATTTCACTTAAAAACACAAATGAAGGGGAATTATTAATTAATTCTATTTTATATTTAAAATATGTTAAATTAACTTCTGTTAAATTATAATTTATTTCTCCTGATTTCTTCAATTCTCTTTGTTTTATTATAGGAGAATCTAATTTATGAATTGAATCTCCATTAATTAAAATAAATTTTGACATTTTTGAATCTATCGTTATTGAGTAATTTACAGAAGGAATTTGAGATAATTTTTCTATACTAACAACTTTAATTTTTGGTATTTCATTCCTTTCTTTTATTATTTGTAAAATAAAAACAATTGGTGAACATGTTAAAAAAATAAATATAAAATCACCTCTTGTTATTATATATTTTATTGGATTATTTTTTGCTCCAACTGATAATTTATTATCATTTTCAAAATTAGGTAATAATTGAATATGATTAGGATGTATAAAATTATCTAAATAAAATGGTTTTACTTTATATTTTGGAGTAAAATCATTTATTTTAACCCAATCATTTTTAAGAAGACAAATATAATCCGCTCTTAAATATAATGGATTTTTTTGTTTTGTTTCTTCATTTATACCTAATTTATATATTTCAAACCATTCATTTTTAAAAGAAATAATTATTCCTTGTAATATATTTCCTTTAATAAATTCAGCATCAGTAATAAATTCATCGCTTTTATCATAAAAAATATGTTTAGTTTCAATTTTTCTTTTCATACTATCATATTCAATTAAAACAACTGAATTATAAGAATATAATAAAAATTGATTTTTAGGATTTTTATAAGGTGAACATTTAATTCCTTCAAAATTATAATCAAAATCTTCAATAGCAAGTAATAATCCAACAATATAATTCCAAATAAAAACTTTTGAATGATTTTCATTATCTTCATCTCTTAAAATAATTAAACAAAGATCACCTTCTTCTTGACAAATACAATCATAAACATAACTATTATAATCTACATAAGCACCAAAATCTAATATTATTTTTTCTCTTAAAACATTACAATCTAAATTAATAATTTCAACTTTTCCAGAATAATATTTTTTATCTTCATTTGGATTTACTTTTTCACCTATAAAAAGTAAATTTTCATTTGTTGAACTTTTTTGTCTATAAATTGAAGTTACAATTGAATCTGTTTTAAGAGGAATTAATTTTTGCTTTTTGGTTTCATAATTTTCAATTATTAAATTTGATCCTGAGATATAAACATATTCATCAGTTTCATTTAAAATTACCAGATTTCTTCTAATCCATAAATGATAAGAAGTTAAAGTTGAAAATGGTTGAATACTTAATCCATTTGATATTGAATCATTTGTTTGATATGTTGGATCTCTCCAAATTGGTTTGTGATTTATTATTTTCATAAATCTATTTTCTTCTTCTTCTGATAATAAATATGACATTTTTATTTTTTTTTTTTTTTAAATTTTTTTTATTAGGTAATCAATACATTAAATAAAGTTTTTTTAGTTATTTTGAAAAATATGTTTTTTAAATAAATAATATATTTTAATTAATTAAGGCATTTTATTTATATTCAAATTTTTTTCATTGAACATGAATCAAATGTATTATTACATATTGAATAAATATAATTCGTATTATCTTTAGCTATTATTTTTTTAGATTTATTTTGGTAAAAATCACTTCTATTTAAATTTAAATCTTTTCCATCTTTTTTATTTAAATTTAAATTATTATAATTTAATATGTTAAATGTATTTAAATATTCATCACATTCTTTTTCTACTTTTTTATCATGAATTGATGCTAATTTTTTGGATTTATCATTTATTGTAGGTTTTAAATATTTTTTATTTTTTTGATTTTCAATATTATTTTTATAAATATAATTTTTAGAAGATAAACCTCTTTTTCTTCTATAAATATTATTTAATAAATATTTTTCCTCATTAGAAATATTATCATATAATTTATTCATTGCTTCAATAAAATCATCTTCATTTAAAGTTTGTTTATCTTCTATTAATTCATCTAATATAGGATTTATAATTTTTAAAACTTCTTTTGGAGTTTTTTTAGTATATATTAAATTTGGAGAAATATAATTATCTTGATCATTATCTAATTCTTTAAAGATTAAAGAGAAGATTTCATTATTTTTTTTTTGTAAAATTTTTTCACTTTCTTTTCCTAATTGAATATATTTATTCCCTTCTTTATTATAATATTTTTTATATAAATCTTGTTTTTTTCTTTCATATTTTTTTGCATATAAATAATTTTTATTATAAACATCAATATTAGAATGATTAAAATTATGAATTTTTTTAGAAATTTTAGGTGAAAATAATTGTTTACAATCTTTTTTATAATTATCAACAAAATTTTTTAATTCTTCATGTCTTTGTTTATATAATCTTGTAAAAAATTGTTGTCTTTGATTAAAATTTAATTCAGTTTTATAATTATTATTTATTTTTGGTTTAAAAGGATATTTATCTTGATATTCTTTTTTTAATCTTTCCATTTTAGATTGAGATAATTGTTTTCTATAAGAAGAAGGAAGATAATTAATTTCATTTTCAATATATTTTTTAGTATTTTCATTTTTTTTAGCACTAAATGATATATTTTTACTTTGATTTAATGTTTTAAATTTATGTTCAATAGTATTTGGTTTTATCTCTTCATGTGGAATTAATCTTTTTATTTTTGGAACATTAAATATTTTTTCAAAAAAATTTTTTCCTGAAATTTTTGTGTTTATTGATAAACATTTATTTAAAAGATTTTTTTTAATACTTGATGAATTTACAAGGTTTCTATTTGTATCTGTATTACTTCTTATTTGAAAAATATTATTTGTTTTATTAATAATATTATTAGTATTTAAAATTTCTTTTTCTTTTTTTCTACTTTTACTTTTTTCATTTTCTAATGTTTTTCCTGTGTTCATATTATTAATATCTTCATTTCCTTTATTGATATTATTTTTAATTTCTTTGTTTTTGAAAATATTTAAATTATTCTCTTCTCTTAATTGAATTTCTTTATCTTTTTCAATAATATTTTCATAAGAAATATTAGTTTTATTCTTTTTAGAGTTATTACTTTCACTCATATTATCACTTTCTACTTCTTCAATTTCCTTTTCTTTATTTTCAAATTGTTTAATTAATTCACCTATTTTTTCTTTTAAATATTCCATTGAAGAAAAATCTAATTGATGCTGTTTACAAAAAGTTTGAGCTAATAATTCAGGATCTGAATCATAATATATTTTAATATGAACAATTTTTTTATCTTCTAATTCTAAAGTCATTATATATATTGGTTCTTCATCACTATTTTTAATATCAATCACTTCATCTTTTTCAAAATCTATATTATTTATTATTATATCTTCCTTTTTTTGTTCATAATCTATTTTTTTTTTATTCATACTGAAATAAAAATTAATTTTTTTATTTATTTAAAAATATTTTTTAGAAAAGTTTTATACCTTATATAATTAAAACGAATGAAGATAATAAAAATATATAATCTTATATATAAATATATACAAAGGTTTTACTCATAAAAGAGTAGCTATATAAGAGATTCATTAAGATTGATTGAACATTTTTGTTAATAACACTTGTTTTTTAGAATTAATTTTCTTTTTATTAAAAACGTCAATGGCTAAATCTTTATGTTCAAGTAAAATATGTTCTAAAAAATTATTTTGATGACATCTATGAGAACAAAAAACACAATTACAATTATATCTTTTTTCTAAAGCAAATTTATATAATTTATATAAACGAAGAGTTTTAAGAAATTTATCATAAATTTCTTTTTTCATTACTTTAAAAGGGTAAAAATCACACACAGGACAATTTTGAATATTTCCTTCACAACAATTTTTACAAAATAAACTTCTACAAGCTGTACATCTTACTGGTTCATTTAATTTTTTTTTACAAATATTACAAATTTGACCATTAATTCGAGCAGGATTAATATTTATATTATTTGATGTAGTAATCTCCATTAATTATTAAAAAATAACTAATATAAAATATAAATATTAAATAATTAATCAATTTATTTTTTTAAATATTATTTTATTTTACTAAAAAAAAGAATTTTTTATGGATTTCTTTTTTTATTATATTAAAAAAATTGTTAATATGGAATAAAAAAAAAATTAAATATTAATTTATGAAAATTTCTGCAAAAGCCTTCCCCAATTTTTTTTATGAATGTTATTGCTTCCACAATCATTTTATTGTGAAAATTAGGTTATTATTTGTTTAAATAAAAATAATTTTTTGGAAATAAATAAAAATACTTTTAACGATATTTATGTTTATAATTAAAATGAACCTAATATGAATCTACTTAAATTAAATTACTTTGACAATTATCAAAAAAGCTATTTAATTATTTATAATTATATATATAATAATCATTTCCTAATTGGCGAAACTACTCAATTAAAGAATTTATTATTTATACATTTTATATTTTTCCAAAAAATATTAAACTCCAACTACAATTAAAATCATCTATATATATATTATTATCACAATTATTATTTGAATTAAAAAGTAAAGAATAAATTAAATTATCAATAAAATCTAAAATATAATTTGGAATACAAACAGAATAATTTTCATTTTTATTTGTGTTTTTCACAAAATTAAATCTTGAGTGATTTTTCCTTTTAATTTTCATAGAAGAATTACTTAAATTATTTGATGAATTATTTGTATTTATAGAATCATCTTCAGAAGAATTTTTACAAGATTGTAAATTAATATCATTTGTTTTCCCTGGGAAAAATTTTTTAATATAATCTTTATTTTTTAATTTTTTAATAGTAATTTTAGGAAATTTTTTAAATTCTTCAAAATAATCATCTTTAAATACTTTCTTTTTAATAATTGTGATAATTTTTAAAGAAATATTTACAATACTTAAAGCAAATTTAAAGCTATCAAATAAAGCTAAATTATCTATTTTATAAAATAGAAGTTCATTAATAAATAGATCATGAATATATAAACAATTTTTATTAAGACATTTTTTATTATGTAAAAAACAATAACAAAATTTAGAAATGAAGTAACTTACTTTTAATCTTTTTTTTCCAATGAGAAAATTTTCAAGGAAAAGAACAGCTAAAGCAGCTTGATTATTTGTATCAAATTGAACAATAATATTCTTTTCTTCATTTCTATAATTTTTGTCAAAAAATATATGATTTATATGTCCAAATTGGCCTAAATATTTTTTTTGGTAAAGAATATCTTTTGAATATAATTCAATTGGAAGATTCATAATTAAAATAGTATTTTTTAATACAAAATTAAATTTTGATAATTCAACACTGTTATCAGGTGAATTTGTTTTTCGCTGCATTTGATTATAAATTAATTTTTAATTATGATAATATTTATTATTTTAACAATCAAATTATTTATTTTTTTATCCGCTATTTCTAATTTAAAAAATAATTTAATTATATTTAAATATTCATATTTCTCAATTTCAATTATATAATTTTATTTAAATCTTCATGAAAATCAGTATTTTTCCCTTTTTCTAATGTTTTCATATAATCTTTAATTTTATAATTATTTGAACCACCAATGGATTTGATATTCGAAATTTTAGTTTTTTTTATTTCTTCTTCTAATCCTTTTCTAATTTTATTTGAAAGTGTTTTAATTTTATTTATAAATTCTCCTTTAATTATATTACCAAATACATTTAAAAAAACTTTATATGAATTACTAATAGCAAAATTAACTTCTGATTCTTCCATAATATCTAAATATTCAACAATAATAGGTTTATATTTTTCATAATTATTAAATAAAAAAGTAAAATATAAATATTCATAACATTCCATTCTATCATTAAAATCTGTTAATTGTTCTTCCTCTTCAATAAAACCTTGTCTTAATCTTAATTCTTTTTGATCTGAAAAATCTTTTGAAGTAAATTGAATTGGAATTATATATGGGCAAATATAAACTATTCTTTGGAAAAATAAATTTATTATTGTTGATGATTTAAGATTAAAAATTACTTTTGATAATAAATATATTTTTGTTTTTGATTGTTTTAGTAAAGACAAGGATTTTTTAAATATTAATGATAATAAATCATTACATCCACATATGTATAATTCTTTATTTTTTAATTCTTTTAATTCATTCAAATTACTTATTAATAATTCCAATTTTTCTTGATATACTTCAAATGTGTTTAATTGATTTATTGTTGGTGTTATACTAATTAATATTTTATTTGACAATTCTTTGTATTTTGGATCAAATGCGATTTTTTTTAAATCTTCTTTTATTTTTATAAAATTATTACATCCATCTAATAATCTTTTTTTATATATATATTTTTCTTTTATGTCTGTTAATTCCATTTTTTTTTCTTCTTTTATTTTATGAACTTCTGTTTTTTTTTCTTCTTTTAATGTTTTTTCTTTTTTTTTCTCTACTATTTTTTTCTCTTCTATTTTAGGAGTTTCTATTTTTTTTGCTTTTTCATTCTCTTTTTTTGGTTCTATGTTTATCGGAGCATTGATCATTTTGTTTTCATCATTATTGTTTTTCAAACTGTTTCTTTTTTTAATTGAATTTTGTTTTAAATCACTGTCTTTGTTTTCATTATTATTGTTTTGTTTTTTCGTAAATTTTAATAAAGTTAATTTTTTTTTTAAAAATTCCTGACTAATACTAATTTTAGGATTTGTATAACATTGACTTAAAAATAAGTTGCAAAAACTTATGTTTTGAGGAGGAAGATAAGATTTGAAATTTTTCTTTATTTCTTCATTAATTTCCATAATTTTACTTTCCTTCATTTTATTCAAAATAAAAAAATAAATATAGTTTTCAATAAAAAATGATATCGAACAAAAACAAAATTTCAATTTTAATATGATATTATCTACTCGATAAAATAATCAAATAAAAAATAAATAATAATTTTAGTTTATTTCTGATAAAAATTCATTCAGTCTTATTAAGATTGGAGCAATAAAATTATGAAATTAACTCATTATATTTAAATAAATAATTATTCTGAAAAAAAAATAAAAAATAATGATTTTTTATCAAAAACAATTTATCTTAATCATTTAAATTAAAAAAAAAAGAATGCCTCCTAAAAACAAAATACAAAGAAAAAAAAAAAATAAAATGATATAAAAGTATGTAAATCAATTTAACTTAATATATATGAAAAAATAAAAAAAAAATTGTAAAAACAACAAAATTAAATTTCTTCATCAGCATCATCAATAGGAGCTTTATCAGCTTCGAATAATTCTTTTTGCATTAAACTGATTTGTTGGTCACTGATTTCGATTTCTTTAGGAGCTAAAGCAGGAGCTTCAACAAGAGTTAATTGAGGATCATTAGTTAATTTTTTTAAAAGCCAAACAAAAGGTTTTTCAAATTGATAATTACTTTTAGCACTAATATCATAATATTGAATACCATGTTTTCTAGGAAATAAAATTTGTCTAGCTTTAACTTTCCTATCAGCAATATCAACTTTATTACCAACTAAAACCATAGGAATATTATCACAGACTCTAGTAATATCTTTATACCACTTAGGAATATTTTTATAAGTAATTCTAGAACCAACATCAAACATCATTATTGCACAATTTGCTCCAATATAATAACCATCTCTTAAACATGCTAATTTTTCTTGTCCTGCTGTGTCCCATACCATAAAACGTATTTTACCTCTTGATGTGTAAAAATCCATTGGATGCACTTCTACTCCTAATGTTGCTATGTATTTTTTCTCAAATTCTCCTGTCAAATGCCTTTTTACAAATGTGGTTTTACCTGTTCCACCGTCGCCGCATAATATTAATTTGTATTCTGCTATTGGCTTCTCTGATGATTTGGGATCTGGGTTTTGTTGCATTATTTTTTTTTAATTTTTATTTTTTTTTCAGGGTTTTATATAGTTTTTTAATTGTTTTTTTTGGAGGGTTTTTGAATATTTTTTTTTTTTTGGAGGGAATTTTTAATTCGTATTTTGGTATTTTGGGGATAGAGGAATACGAAAAATAATTAATTTTTTTCTTTTATAATTTAATTTAAATAGTTAATTTTTTATTTTTTTAAAATTTATATTTAATTTTTTTATTTCGTTGAATTAATATTAATTTTTTTATCATGAGATTATTATTTTAATTAATATTATTTTTATTTTTTCAAAAATAAAAAATAAATTAGTATTTTTAAATAAAAAATAATATTATTTATTATTCAAACCAACAAACAACATAATTATTATCTCCATTTTTTATATTCATAATTATTAACAACTTCTTCAATTTCTTCAAGTTTTAAATTATTTCCCTTTTCTTTAAGAATATATCTTAATTCTTCATCACCAATGTACCAAATAATTAAAAGCATCAAGAAGAAATTAGGTTCTATCATAAATTTCATAAAATCAAGAAACCCTTGTAAATCTAAAGGTTCACCATTTAAACTTAATTGTTTTTCTGTTGATATATGTATCCTTATGTAAAATCTTCTTTTGATTCTTCTACTGTATCTATTATTGAATCTACCTTTAATTTATTTACCTCCTTTTCCTGCTCAATTAAAACTAAGAGTATATCTTTCTATTTTTCATCTTTTAATTATGATGATGATTGTTTGTTCCCGGATAAGGTTGAATTAGACTTTTTTTATATCTTATTGTTTTATCATTTATAATAATAATTTTTATTTTTTATTTTTATTATATTTATATTATATATATTGGAATATAAATTTCATTTTTTTTTCATTCTGTTTCTTTTTGGTTTAATAAGGTTTCATGAAGTGCTTGCTGTAATATTATTATGTCTTTTTCTGTTATTTGCTTTTTTAAATTAGTGTTTAGGTTTTTCCAATTTATTCCTGCTTTTTTTGATAAATCATTTATTATTCTTTTTTTTTTATAATTTTTTTCTTCTCTTGCTTTCATTTGTCTAAAAATAAACATTTTATTTGTATCATTGTTTATTTGATTATTCCAAATATTATCATTATAAAACACTTTATTTAAATTAACATTATTTATTTTAGGTGTAAAAGAATATGTCTCTTCAAATTGGTCTTCTTTGATTTTATTTAATTTATTTAAATGATTTTCTTGATATTTAATTCCTCTTTGATAAATTTTAGTTTGTTTATAATTCTTTAATTTTTTATCTAATGAATGATTAATATATATTTTTGGATGAAATGAACATTCACTTAATTCATTATTTATATTTAAATCTTTTATTTTTTCAATATTTTTTTTATTTGCTAATAAATGAATCATACTTCTATTATATAATGAAACAAAACTATTAATTGAATTTGATTTATTTTTTTTTCTTTTATTTGATTCCTTTTCTTTTTGTTTTAAAATTGAACTATTATTAATATAATTTTTAAATAATATTCCTTTATTATCTTGTGATTTACTCCTTATTCTTTTTATTTTAATATAATTATTATTATTTTTAGATTTATCCTTTAGACAATCATCCCAAAATTCATCATATTCTAAATTATGTTTAATAAGTGACATTATTTTTAAAAAATATTTAATTGAAAAATTCATTTAAGAAAATATATTATTATTTTGAAAAGAATGGAATAATTTAGATTGATTAAAAATAAAATCAAAATATCATTTATCAATTCTTCTTCAAAAAGAAAAATAATTCCTTTTTAATATAAAATTATCTTTTTATCTTATAGAGAAACAAAATTAAATTTAATATTAAAAAAAAAATATAAAAATATATAATATTAGTTTTTAAATAAAAAAATAAGTTTTAAAATAAAAATAATTTTTTGATTAATCTCCATCAATTTTTTTTCTTAATCTTTGATTTCTATAATTTTGAATTTTATTTTGTAACTCATTAACTAATTTATTTTTAGATTCAAATTTTAATCTTCTTTCTTCATCTTCTTTCATTTTTAAATATTGTTCATTTTCTTTTTCTTTCATTAAATTTTTAAAATCAGATTCAATTTCCTGTAATTTATTAGCAAGTAAATCATTATTATTTTTTTGTTCTTGATATTTATCTCTATAATTATCTCTTTGTTTTTCAATAGAATTTAATTCTAATCTTTGTCTTTCTTCATTTTGTCTTAAACCAGAATTTTCTTTTTGAAGAATATCAATTTCTCTTGTTAAAAAATCTACTTTTTCATCAATTTTTGAAATTTCTTCATTATGAATTTGTTTTGTTTGAATATATTCACAATTTAAATTATCAAAATTTTTTTTTAATTCATCAAATCTTTCTTTTAATACTTTATAATTTATTTCATATTTTGATTTTTCATCTCTCATTTTATTTAATTCATTTTCAGAATCTTTTGTTTTATTTTCCATTTTCATTTTTTCAGTATATAAATCTTCTAAAGATTTTTTAGATATTTTATTTTGTTCGTATTCATTTAAAATTTCTTTTAATTTATTTTCTAAATTTATTTTTTCTTGATTTAATCTTTCATTATCATTTGCTAATTCAATATTTCTATTTCTTTGAATGTTTAATTCATTTTCTAAATGTTTATTATTATTAACTAATCTATTCATATCTTCTCTTAATATAATATTATCATTTTTTAAAGTCACATATTCAATTTTTATTTTTTCTATTTCTGCATCTGGTAAATAAGAAACTGTTCCTTTATTTGCAAAAGCAGATAAATTAATATTTTCTCTTTGATTTCTGATATCTTCTAATTGTTGATTCATTTCAAAACTTTTTTCTTCTAATTGCCTTAATGAATTTTCTAAAATTTGTAATTTTTGTTCTGGAGTAAAATCTTCTGAATTTATATTATTCCTTATTCTTGAATAATTAGGACTTTTAATCTCTCGTAAATTAATATTATTATTAATATTATTTTGTGGAGCTGGAGATTTATATTTTCTTCTAATTTTTCCTCTGATTTCTCTAATATCATTTTCATCATTTGAATAATAATTTTTATTATTTATGTCATTAAAAGGACTTTCTGGTTTATATATTGATTTTATATTTCCTGATATTAATGATGGATTAATTGATCTATAATTTGGTAATTGTTCATTCATATTATTTGGCATTGTATGGGAAGTGGTATTAGTTATATCTTTTCCAAATACACTCATATTTATACTATTATTTGCTACTGATTTTGGAATATAATTATTTTGAATCCCACCTAAATTTTCTTGAAACATTAAATTATCTTCTTGGAAATTTTTTGAATTCATTTGATTTAATAAATTATTATTTCTGTTTATATTTTTATCACTCATTCTATTCATATTATTTAAATTATTACTCATATTTATTCTATTCATTTCAGTTAAATCATTCATGTTATTTATATTATCATTTACATTATTCATATTATAATAATTCATATTATTAAAGTTATCCATATTATTTTCATCTTCATAATTATTTGAAAAATCATTGAGATTATGATTTATAATCACATCATTTTCACTTAAATTTAAAATTTGATTTCTAATCCAATTTCCGAATTTCAAAGCTTTAAAAGAATTATTTAAAGGATATTCCCAAGGAACTACACAATTAACAAGAACAATATTACTATTACTTCTTAAAGTTTTTTTTAAACATAAAGTTAATTTACTTTCATTTTTAGGAGTCATATTATTAAAAGAACAAATAATATTATTACTAATAGAATTAAAAATTTTACTTGTATTTTGATATAAAGTTCTATTCATTGAAGTTTCATTTTCATCAATATCTCCAATTAAACCATAATTACTAGATGCTAATTCCACAAAATCAATTTGAGAATAATTTTCATTTAAATTTTCATTATTTATTCTATTAATTCCATCTAAAGTTTTTTCTCTTTTTTCAATTATAATTGAAATTACTAAATGGCTTTTTCTTTTTAATTCATTAACTTTTAAAACTTGAGATAAATTTTTCCTTTGTTTAACAGCTTCTTGAATACAAATATCATATTCTTTTTTATTATTAATTTCTTTTTGAGTTAAATTAACTAAATTAGTATTAATTAAATGATTATCATAATATTGTTCAATTTTAATTTGTTGAATTTCTCTGGATAATAAATCATGAACAGAATCTAAATAAATTTGATAAACAGATAATTTAACAATAAAATAAGAATTTATTTGAGAATTTTGATTAGCTTGTTTAGTTAATTCAACTAAACTAAATATATCATTAATTGCTTTTGAAAGAATTCCATTTTCATTTATTCTTTTATCTGCACTTCCCCTTAAAGAAAAACTTTTTCCAGAATCAAAAGGACCAAAAAATAATACACATGAATTTTTCCCATGAAATAAATTAGTAATATTATCTTTAATATTTTCATTATATATTTTTTCCAAAGAATGAGTTTCATTATAAACTTTATCAAATTCTAAAAGTGAAGTATCTTTTAAAATAGATTGACTAAAATCATATAAATCATTTTTTGTTAAAAAAGTTTCATTAATTGAAGAACCTTTAATAGGTTTTGATGAAATAATTAAAGTATTTGATGGTTGTTTACAAGTAAACATTGTATATTTTATGTTAGGATTTAATCCTTTTATTTCCTTTTTTAAATTTGGACTTTTAGATCTTTCATATTTTTTATTTTGGTTTATATTTTTTATTTTATTGGTTTCCTGTCTTTCAAATTCATTTTTTTCAATATTTTGAGAACCACGAAGACGAGTTATTATTCTTATATTTTGATGGGATAATGAAGGAGAATTTTTAAAGGAACTCATTTTCTTTTATTTTTTCAAATTTTATATTTTTTCATTATAATTATTTTTGTTATTCTATTTTTTTTCTATAAAATATAATAAATTAGTAAAACAATCGTTAAAGATTTATTTGTTGTATATAAAAAAGTAATAAAAATTCCTATTTATAAAATGATGAGAGAATATCCTTTAGAAGATTTATTAAAAAGTAATCAAATATCTCAAAAAAATAGAAAAGCTTCCTTATTAAAAAAAAATAAAAATATATTGAGCAATAAAAAAATTCCTAATAATATTAATTAATAAGGAATTTAATCTTATATTGATGTAAAGAAATTAAATAATAATATTATTATAAAATTTATGGAAGAGGATTTTATATTTCTCCCTCTCCAAACAAAACTATTTTTTACCTGACACTGAAGGAAAAATTCTAACTATTCTAATTTTCAAATTTATAAAATCTTTAAAGAAAGAAAAAACTTCTTCTGTTTCTTTTTTAAAAAATAAATTTAATTGAGAAAAAAATAATACATTATAAAATAATATTAATCAATAATTTGTGAAAAAAAAATAATAATACTTTTTCTTATATTCATAAATTAAATATAAATAGGGAAAAAAATTGAAATTCTTGAAAATATTATTATAATATTATAAATTATCAATATAACAAATTAATACTTTGAATCTTTAAATTAAAATTTTATTTTTTTTCATATTTAAACTTTTTATTTAATTGAATTTTTGAAGAATTTTTTTTTTTTTCAAATTCAAATTTATTAATTAATTTATTAATTAAATAATTTATTTAATTTGGTTTCTATTAGCTCTGAATTTTTTTTTAGCAGCAGCAGTAGCTTCAGGAATAATAACAGAATATCTTTTTCCATATTGTCTTCTTTTTTTAGCTCTTCCAACAGGAAGCTTTTTTAATCTTTCTTTCTTTTCTACTTTTGGTGTTTGCTTTCTGACTTTTCCTGCTCTTGTTAATGAACCATGTTTCTTTCCCATTTTCTAAATGATATTTTTTATTTTTAATTTAAATAAATTAAAAGAAATCATTTATTATAATATTTAATTAGTATATTAAAAAATATAAAAAATTCATTTAAATAAAAAAAATGGTTGAAAAAAGTATTGATATAGAAAATAAAAATCCTGGTTTTTTATCAATTAATGCAATGATAAGAATATATTTTACAGAATCAGATTTATTTATTTTTGATTTAGATAAACTTAATCAATCAAGAGTTGATAGTGAATGTTTTAGAGAAAATTATATAAATATAAAAACTGAATTAGAAGGATTTACCTTAAAAATTATTTCAACTAATAATGGAAAAGTTTTCCTAATAAGATCAGAAAAAAAAAATATTCTTGAAGAAATAAAAAATGAAATAAATTCTTATCAAACAAAATATATTTTAGAACATTATTTATCAAAAAAATATAAAATTATAGAGAATGATGGAACAAATATAAAAATGTCAATTTCATATGAAATTGAATTTTATATTCATTTATTAATTCCAAGATTAATAAGTGATATTGGAGAATTTTTAGAAGAGTTTAAAAATAAAATTAATGAACAATTTAAAGGAAAAAAAGATTATATGGAATTATATTATAAAATGTTTGCTACTTTAACTGAAATGAATAAAAAAATAAATTATTTAGGAAATATTTCTCAAAAATATATGAATCAATTAAAAGATAAAATTAAATATGAAATAAAAACTAATCAAAATATTAATTTTGATAAATATGAAGAAGAAGAAAAAAATAAAAATGAAAATGATGAAAAATTTAATGAATTATTTCAAAAAAATTTCCATTTTTTAAGGACAAATTATTCAAAAGAATTTGAAAGGCAATTTAATAGATTAAAAACATTAAAAAATTCAAATAATTTTGATAATAATAAATCTTTAAGTCGTTTTTCAATAATAAATTCTTTAAATCATTCTTTAAATGATTTCATAAAATATCCAAAAATTGAAAGAAAATCAATTCCTTTTAAATTAGAATCATCAAATGATTTTTGTCAAAAATTAATAGCAAAAATATCAAATCCTCAAAATATTAAATTTAATATATGTATGTATGAACCATTAACAATATTACAAAGAAGTTGTGAAAAATTTTTTTATCCAAATTTATATAAAAATAAAATTTCATTAATTCCAAATGATGAAGATAAATTATATAATATTGTTGCTTTTGTCATAAATGAATTATCATTAAATATAAAAAGATTTTTATCTCCAATTAAACCAATTTTAAATGAAACATATGAATATGAAGATCAAAATGTAGGATTTAAATTTTTAGGAGAACAAGTAGAAGAAAATATATCTGCTTATGTATTTGAATTACCAGATTTTAAATATTATGGAAATAATAATGGTTTTTGGAAATATAATTTAATTAATAAAATGTTTGAATATCAAGATAGAGAAATTAGAAGAATTGAAATAAAATGTGAAAATGAAATTATAAAATTTGCTTATAATGTTCCTATATTACAATTAAAAAATATTATTATAGGAAAACCGTATTTTGATTATCGAGGTATTATTAAAATTTTTATAAATAGAGAAAATTCTAAATTAAATCAATCTTTTGCAGAAATTACTTTTTCAAATAAAATAAAAGGAGATTTTGAAGGTAAAATATATAACAATGAAAATAACATAAAATATCTTTTGCAGGGAAATATTTATGATAATTTATATTTAATTGATGTAAAGAAAGAAACAAAAGTTTTATTATGGGAATTAAATAATGAAGAGCAATATTTAAAAAATAGAATAGGTCATTATCATAATCATGAATATTATCTTCCTAATATTAGTTATAATTTAAATAATGATAATAATGAAATAATGGAAAATATTCCTTTAACAGATTGTAGAAATAGAAAAGATATTAGAGAATATGAAAAAGGAAATATTTCAGATGCTAATTATTATCATAAAATTATTTCTGATTGTAATAATAAAAAATCTTTACCTCTTTATTTTGAAAAAGTAAATGATAATTATGGAAGTTATTATAAATATAAAGGTAATTATTGGGAAAGAAAAAATAGAAAAATTAATAATAATTTTAATGAAGAAGATGAAAAAATTTGGAATAAGAAAATTTTCCCTTCAAATAAAAAAGAAATGATATATAACAATTAATAAAGAAAAAGAATTTTATTATTAATATAAATAATAAAATAAAATATATTTTATCTCACACAATATTAAAACATTAAATATTATTTTTAATTAATATTAATTGTATGAATAGAAACAATCATTATTACAAATACATTTAAAAGAATTATCATGAAAAAAAATTTTTTTTACCATTAGGAAATCTATATATACCACATTTAAAATTAAATATTAATATTCAATTTAGTAGCTGTTTGAACAGTTTTTACATTAAAAATTTCCAAATTATTTATTTCTTTCCCTTATATAATTAATTTTATTAATTCTTTTCCTTTAAATTTAATTCATTTTAAAATTGTTTTTTTAAATTAAT
>JAEEGK010004634.1_pt1 | contig 33603 bp, 25 predicted proteins | sample 8958771 | NCBI WGS metagenome assembly JAEEGK01 (sample SAMN16246547, study PRJNA631951) | gut metagenome | biome: gut microbiome; feature: rumen; material: SC-attached | host: Bos | place: Iran: Karaj | collected 2018-10 | reverse complement strand
AAGTACCTGAGCGCCGTCGTCCCAGTATGCCTTGTAGCCGTTATACTCACGAGGGTTGTGGCTTGCCGTCACGTTCACACCAGCCTGACAGCCCAGCTGACGGATGGCAAACGAGATCTCAGGCGTAGGACGAAGGCTCTCAAAGAGATACACCTTGATGCCGTTGGCTGAGAAGATGTCGGCTACTGTCTCAGCAAACATACGTCCGTTATTACGACAGTCGTGACCTACGACTACCGAACTCTGCTTGCCAGGGAAAGCTTTCAGAATATAGTTGGCAAAGCCCTGAGTGGCCATACCCACGATATACTTATTCATGCGGTTGGTTCCTGCGCCCATGATACCGCGCAGACCACCAGTACCGAATTCCAGATTCTGATAGAAGGCATCGATCAGCGCCGTCTTGTCAGCATTGTCGAGCATAGCCTGTACTTCTTTTCTTGTCTCCTCGTCGAAGGCCGGAGCAAGCCATTCCTTTGCTTTTGCCTCACACTGGGCAATGAGTTGTGCATTATCTGCCATAATCTTCACTACGTTTAGATTGTTTGAATTATATTCTATATCACAAAGTTAGGCATTATTCTGGAATCTCCCACTACAATGCCATAACTTTTTCATTTCTTTAAGATTTTATCTATCTCGTCGAACTGCTTACCCATATTCAGGTTGAAGTAGATACGATAGAGGGCGGGGCCCCATTTGTCTTTCCCGTTTGGTTCAAGCCTTCTGTAGGCCTCCATATAGGGCAGCGCCCGCTGATACATCTTCTTCGCCTGTTTCTTGTTCTTACGCTGGTCAATGCTCTGAGCTATGTTCACACAGGCGATACCGGCATTGTAATAAGCATCGGCACTCTGCGGATTTACGTCTATCAGTCGTTCTGAATAGCGCAGACAGTCGGCATAGCGCTGCAGATTCAGCATCACCGTCGACTTAGCAAAGAGGAAGAGCTCATTCAGACTGTCGACTTTCAGCGCCTGATCCACTACCCTGTTGGCATCTTTATAATTTCCCTTCACGGTGTAGCTGTCCATCAGTCTTGGGAAGAAGTAGGCAGACTTCACGTTCAGGCAGAAGCCTTCCCAAAGCACCTTCCTGTAGAGCGAGTCGTCGCCCAGCTTGCGCCACGCCTCAGCCATATACTGCAGCGTATTCTCAAGCTTGGCTGTGTCGCGACGCGCTAAGTCGGCATAACGTAATGTCAGCACGGGGTCTGCACAACGAAAACCGCAATAGGTAGCCCAATAGGCCGCCTCACCCATACGGGGATCTTTGTCTGCTAAGTCGTATCCGTCAAACAACGGCTGTCGGTCGCAGTCAATATATGTCTCAAACAGGTCGAAAGCCTTAGCAAAGTTCTGCTTTCTCACGTAATAAGCACCACCGAAGAACAGGTTCGGCCTATAATTCGTCAGTCGCTGAGCATTGTCTTTCCGGTATTCCAGGCTTACCTTACCTTTCTTGTCTGGCATCATGTCTATCGAGTCGAGACGCTCTCCAACGGTAAACAAGCGTTTTGTCAAATCGAACAGCTTCACCGTATCCACCTTCTGTTTCAGATACATCTGCTCGTTCAGCTGGGCATACTGTTTCTCGACAGCCTGTAGCCAGGTGTCGTATATGCGCTTATTGTACAGATTTGATGAATCCTTCAGCAGGTCGGTCATCATCTTCTCTGCCTTGGCATAGTCCTTACCACGCAGCAAGATGGTCTTTGCCTCGCCAATCTGTTTACGCTGTGCTGCAACTGGCAGCAGAGCAAACAGTATCAACATGATGGTGAATGCTCTCCTGATTCTAATCATTTAGTTATATTTTAAATATATAAGCAGGTGCAAAGGTAGTTATTTCCCTTTGCACCTGCAAACTATTTTTCTCTTTTTAACAGATTCTGTTACTTGCTGTCTGCCTCGGCCTGCTGTGTCTCAGGGGCGTCAGGACCGTAGTAGTTATAATAGGCACTCCAACGGTTATATCCCCAGTTGCTCTGCAGACGGTCAGGATCGAGTTCCTTTGCCTTGTCAAAGAAGGTGACTGCCTCTTTATAGAGAGCCTTCTGCTTGGCTGGATCCTCGGTATTCTGAGCCTCCAAGCTATAAGCGGTACCGGCATAGGTGGCGATAACTGCGTTGTCGGGCTTTACCTCGTAGGCCTTCTTCAGGTACTCGATAGCCTCAGCAGCCTTCTGAGCCTGCAGCAGGGCAAGACCCTTGTCGGCCAGAGCTACGAAGTTGTTAGGATTCTCTGCAAGTGCATCGTCAAGGATCTTAACGGCTGCAGCCTCATCGCCCAAACCCTGCATAACATTGTAAAGCTTCTCCATCACACCGTCAACCTTATGCTCTGCATAGATATCCTTCAACTGATTGCAATATTTTACAGAGTCTTCCTTGGTCTTGAGTTCTGAGCCCAGAATTTCAAGCTTCAGGTTGAGGGCATTTTCATACTCCTGAGGATCCTTCATTGCGATGTCAGAGAGCTGGAGAGCCTTCTCCATATCCTTGTCCTGATAAGCAAAGACTGCAGCAAAGCGGGCAACCTGACCGAAGTAAGGCTTCTGCTGTTCACGGTCGCAGTTCTTAAACAGAGGGAATGTGTCGCTCTCAGCGAACATCTGCCAGAACTTGCGCGCTGTGGCATTATCTTTGTTAGTAAGAGCTTCCTGACCTGCGTTAACGAGGGAGTTACGAGGAGCCACCCAAAGGCGCTGAGCATTCTTCTCAGCAAAAAGTGGCTTTACCTTACCCTTCTCATTGGGCTTCTGGTCGTAGCTGTCACACTCCTGAGCAGCCAGCAGTGCATTGTATGCCATCTCTGCCATAAGCTTCTCATCAACGGGCTTTTCTTCCCTGCCCATCTGCTTGGCGAGCTGATTTTCGGTCTGAATAGTACTCTGAGCCAGGAACTGGTCCATGGCCAGATCAACGAGCTTGTTATAAGCCTTAGCCTTTTCGGCATCGTTAGCAAGAGAAGCAAGGCTGCTCTTTACAAGCGCATCAGCCTCTGCATAGGTCTTTGCCTTGAGGATAGCCTTCAAAGCGTCGCTGTCACCGGCAAAAGCGGTAGCACTGGCTACCAGCATCATTGCCATCATCATCATTTTTTTCATAAGCCTTTAAATTTGGTTGAAATGTTATATAATTGATTTATTGTTTTGACGTGATTCTGCCACGAAGGTTTAATCAGCCTCCTCATTCACAACCTCTGCCTCTTCGATATCCTCGTCCTCAGCCTGTGAGTGCATTACCTTACATACTGAGGCTATGACGTCATTCTTCTTAGCAAGATTGATGAGACGAACACCTTGAGTAGCACGACCCATAACGCGAACGTCAGCCACCTTCAAGCGGATAAGTACTCCCGACTTATTGATGATCATGAGATCGTTCTCGTCGGTGACTACCTTGATAGCAACCAGACGGCCTGTTTTCTCGGTGATTGCAAGGGTCTTCACACCCTTGGCACCACGGGCGGTCTTACGATAGTCCTCAACCTCAGAGCGCTTACCATAGCCATTCTCACTGACAACCATGATGGTCTCCTCGTTAGGATCGTTGACGCAAACCATGCCTACAACCTCGTCGTCACCACCATCGAGACGCATACCAATCACACCAGTAGACACACGTCCCATGGTGCGGACATCGTTCTCGTCGAAACGAACGGCACGACCGTTGCGGTTAGCCAGCAGCAGCTCGTTGTGACCGTTGGTAAGGCGTACGCCTACTACCTGGTCGCCCTCGTTAATGTTGATGGCAATCACACCGTTGGCACGTGGACGTGAGTAAGCCTCGAGGCAAGTTTTCTTGATGATACCCTGCTTGGTAGCGAATACCACGAAGTGTGACTTGAGGAACTCCTCGTCGTTGAAGTTCTTGATGCGCAGAACTGCATTTATAGCGTCGTCGGGCTCGATGTTGAGCATGTTCTGGATGGCACGACCCTTAGAGTTCTTGTCGCCCTCAGGAATCTCGTAACACTTCTGCCAGTAGCAGCGGCCCTTCTGGGTGAAGAACAGCAGTGTGTTGTGCATTGTGGCAGGATAGATATACTCGGTGAAGTCGTTGTCGCGATGACGGGCTGCCTTAGAACCCATACCGCCACGGCTCTGCTCATGGAAGTCGCTAAGTGGTGTGCGCTTGATGTAACCCATGTGAGAGATAGTGATGACAACAGGATCATCGGGATAGAAGTCCTCGGCATTGAACTCGTGGTCGAATGGGATAATCTCGGTACGACGCTCGTCGCCATACTTCTCCTTCACCTCCTGCAGGTCGTCTTTCATCACCTGCTTACAACGCTCAGGATTGTCAAGAATCTCCTGCAAGTCTGCAATGAGCTTCTGCAAGTCCTCAAACTCCTGATGGAGCTGATCGACACGCAGACCTGTAAGCTGACTGAGGCGCATGTCTACAATAGCCTTCGACTGGATCTCATCGAGTTCGAAACGCTTTTCAAGGTTGCGCTGTGCGTCGGAAGGCGTCTCACTATTGCGGATGATACGAACAACCTCGTCGATATTGTTCACAGCAATGATCAAACCTTCAAGAATATGAGCACGCTCCTGAGCCTTACGCAGATCGTACTTGGTGCGACGGATAGTAACGTCGTGACGGTGCTCAACGAAGTACTTCACACACTCCTTGAGTGTAAGCAAACGTGGGCGACCCTTTACCAAGGCAATGTTATTAACTGAGAATGAGCTCTGAAGCGCTGTCATCTTAAACAGCTTGTTAAGCAGTACATTGGCATTCGCATCGCGCTTACAATCTACAACGATACGCATACCCTGTCGGCCTGACTCATCGTTCACATTAGCTACGCCCTCAATCTTATGCTGGTTGGCCAAATCGGCGATATATGCCACAAGGTCGGCCTTGTTCACGCCATAAGGAATCTCGGTCACAACAATTTTATCGTGAGTTTCACCGCTCTCAATCTCAGCCTTGGCACGCATTACGATGCGACCGCGACCAGTTTCGTAAGCATCCTTAACGCCCTGCAGGCCATAGATGTAAGCACCTGTTGGGAAGTCAGGACCTGGGATATACTGCATCAGTCCTTCGGTATCGATATCAGGATTGTCGATATAGGCACAGCAGCCGTCGATGACCTCAGCGAGGTTGTGGGTAGGCATATTGGTAGCCATACCTACGGCGATACCGTTACCACCGTTAACCAGCAGGTTAGGAATCTTGGTAGGCATAACGGTTGGCTCCTCGAGCGAGTCGTCGAAGTTTGGTGCCATATCAACTGTTTCCTTCTCCAGGTCGTCCATAATGTGCTCACCCATCTTAGAGAGGCGACACTCTGTGTAACGCATGGCTGCGGGCGAGTCACCGTCGACTGAGCCAAAGTTACCCTGACCGTCGACCAACGTATAGCGCATGTTCCAATCCTGAGCCATACGAACAAGAGCTCCATAAACAGAGCTATCGCCATGGGGGTGATACTTACCAAGCACCTCACCTACTACGCGCGCACATTTCTTATAAGGTTGTGTTGAAACGTTGTTGATGTTCATCATACCGTAGAGAATACGGCGGTGAACAGGTTTGAATCCATCGCGAACATCAGGAAGAGCACGAGCCACAATAACCGACATAGAATAGTCGATGTAGCTAGACTTCATTTCCTCCTCGATGTTGATCTTAATGATTCTGTCGTTGTCAAATGTCTGATCCATCAAAAAAACTTTTTTATTTATTTTACTTTCTTACTTGCTGTTTTAGAAGCGAAATCGCGTTTAAGGCACTTTTAAAGCCAGCTGACGCGTTTTTAACTGTGCAAAAGTACTCATTTTTTTCCAACCTGCCAAACCTTTTAAGCTATTTTAGCTGAATATTTTTTTGATTAAATGGCACGGTTTTTGCTATTTCTTTGTATATTTGCAATGTGAAATAAAAGAATAGTTTGAATATGACGAGTCAATTTTCGCCAAAAGTATCAGAAATATTGGCTTTCTCGCGTGAGGAAGCTGCACGACTGGCCAGCCGGAGTGTTGGACCGGAACATCTGCTATTGGGTATGCTCAGAAGCAAGGACGGACCGGTGATAGACCTCTTCAACAGGCTGAACCTAAACATGCAAAACGTGAAGACTGAACTGGAACAGCGCGTAAGAGAGGACGAGATAGATAGCCCAATACATACAACCGATCTTGTGCTGAACGAGAAAGCAAGTAACATTCTGAAACTCGCCGTACTGGAGGCGCGTATCCAGAGAGCCAACAGAGTAGACGAACAGCACCTGTTGTTAGCAATACTGCATGATGCAGTGAGCAATGGGGCAAAACAAGTATTGGAGTTGAACAATTTAAACTACGAAGATGCGATGGCGATGCTTTTCGCTCCGCAGAATAAAGGAATAACCAATGGTATCGGACTTCCCGACGAAGACGAGGAGGAATTCGAGGATACCGATGCTTCGAGCAAGTCGGGATTGACAGGTAAATCGACCACTACCACTCAAAAGAAAGAGAACTCGAAGACACCTGTACTCGACACCTTCGGCACTGATTTAACACAGGGTGCCATCGACGGCAAACTAGATCCGTGTGTAGGTCGAGAGAAAGAGATACAGCGTATCATAGAGATTCTGGGACGAAGAAAGAAGAACAATCCGATACTGATTGGTGAGCCTGGCGTAGGTAAAAGTGCCATCGTAGAAGGATTGGCACAGCTGATAGCCAACCACCATACGAGTCCGATGCTTTTCGGTAAACGTATCTATACACTTGACATGACGGGCGTTGTGGCTGGCACAAAGTATCGCGGACAATTCGAGGAGCGCCTGAAAGCCCTGATGAAGGAGTTGGAGGCTAATCCCGACATCATTGTGTTTATCGACGAGATCCACACCATCATCGGTGCAGGCTCAACACCGGGATCAATGGATGCAGCTAACATCATGAAACCCGCTTTGGCCCGAGGCACCATCCAGTGCATCGGCGCCACGACACTCGATGAGTATCGCAACTCGATAGAAAAAGACGGTGCGCTTGAACGCCGTTTCCAGAAAGTACAGGTAGAACCAACCACTAACGAGGAGACGCTACAGATTTTGCATAACATCAAAGACCGTTACGAGCAGCATCACCACGTGATATATACCGACGAGGCCTTGATAGCATGTGTCAAATTGTCAGACCGCTATGTGACAGACCGTTTCATGCCCGACAAAGCTATCGACGCACTTGACGAGACAGGATCGCGCGTACATCTGAGTAATACACAGATTCCCCCAGAAATAGCTGAGATAGAAAAAGAGATTACTCACGTGAAAGAGAAAAAGCAACAGGCTGTAAAGAATCAGAATTTTGAACTGGCAGCCGGTTACCGCGATCGTCAGACACAACTAGAGACCAATCTGAAGGAGCTGAACGAGCGTTGGAGTAAAGGCGAAAACGAGGAGCGTCAGGTAGTCGACGCCGACCAAGTAGCAGAAGTCATCTCTATGATGACGGGCGTACCTGCCCAGCGTATGGCAGAACAGGAAGGTATCCGTCTGAAAGGTATGGCACAGGAGCTGAAGGGGGCTGTGATTGCGCAGGATGCTGCCATCGACAAGATGGTGAAAGCAATTCAACGCAATCGTGTGGGATTGAAAGATCCAAACCACCCTATTGGAGTCTTCATGTTCTTAGGTCCTACAGGTGTCGGTAAGACATATCTGGCCAAGAAATTGGCAGAATTTATGTTTGGAAGCCCCGACGCATTAATCCGTATTGACATGAGCGAATATACTGAGAGTTTCAATTCCTCACGATTGATTGGAGCCCCTCCAGGCTATGTGGGCTACGAGGAGGGCGGACAGCTGACAGAACGTGTACGCCGTCACCCCTACTCTATTGTGTTGCTCGACGAGATCGAAAAGGCTCATGGCAACGTGTTCAACCTGCTACTGCAAGTACTCGACGAAGGTCGAATGACCGATGGCAACGGACGATTCATTGATTTCCGCAACACCGTAATCATTATGACCTCGAACGCAGGAACACGGCAGTTGAAGGATTTCGGTCGTGGTGTTGGCTTCAGTGCTTCGACAAATACAGGACTAGCCCTGAACGAGAAGGACAAGGCCAATGCACGCAGTATCGTTCAGAAAGCACTCTCGAAACAGTTCTCGCCAGAATTCCTTAACCGCTTGGATGAGATTATTACTTTCGACCAACTGGATCTTGAAGCCATCAAGAAGATTATTGATATTGAGCTGAAGAACCTCTACAAGCGCGTTGAGCAGATAGGCTACCACATTGATCTGGCCGATGACGCCAAAGAGTTTGTAGCCACCAAGGGATATGACGTGCAGTTTGGCGCCCGCCCATTGAAGCGAGCCATCCAGAATTACATTGAGGACGGCATCAGTGACTTGATAGTGAATGGCGACCTAAAACCGGGAGCAATAATACACATCACACTCAATGAAAACAAAAATGAGTTAGCATTCAGCTAACTCATTTTTGTTATTATAACTCTTCACATTCCTTCATCCAAAGGGAACTCGAGGCATCGCTTGGCATGCGCCAATCGCCACGGGGCGACAGACTCACGCTACCAACCTTAGGACCATCAGGCAGACAAGAACGTTTGAACTGCTGATTGAAAAAGCGGCGACAGAATGTCGTAAGCCACTTTTTGATAGTTTCTTCGTCGTAAATGTCGGCAAATGCTCGCTGAGCCAAAAGGAAAATCTTCTTTGGACTAAAGCCGTAGCGCAGGAAATAATAGATAAAGAAGTCGTGAAGTTCGTAAGGTCCTACAAGGTCTTCGGTCTTCTGTTTGATATTCCCCTGATCATCTGCTGGAATCAGCTCAGGCGAGATCGGTGTGTCAATAATATCGAGCAACGTCTCGGTAGCCATCTCACCAGCGACATAACTAACAAGGAAACGAATGAGCGTCTTGGGAATACCCGCATTGACACCGTACATCGACATATGGTCGCCATTATAGGTGGCCCAGCCAAGAGCGAGTTCTGAGAGATCGCCCGTACCAACGACAATAGCATTTTCCTTATTGGCTACGTCCATCAATATCTGCGTACGTTCACGGGCCTGAGAATTCTCATAAGTCACATCGTGAACCTTAGCACTCTGACCGATATCCTCAAAATGTTGGGTAACAGCTTTGGCTATATTAATCTCACGGATAGTGACGCCCAACGTCTCCATCAACTTCACCGCATTGTTATGAGTACGGTCGGTAGTACCAAACCCCGGCATCGTGATACCGATAATTCCCCGACGGTCGAGAGCTAACTTATCGAAAGCCTTAACTGTCACCAGAAGAGCCAGAGTGGAGTCAAGACCACCACTGATACCAATAACAGCCTTAGTACCATTAATATGATAAAGGCGTTTGGCAAGACCTGCCACCTGGATATTCAATATTTCCTCACATGAAGTCTGCATGTCCTCTTCTTTGGGAATAAATGGATGTGAATCTATATGACGCAGCAATTCGAAGTCGCGAGGTGTGATGAGGCGGCACTGGATCTCACGCGCCATAGCACCACGCTGGGCATTGATGAAGGTTGTGTTCTGACGACGCTCAACACGCAGCTTCTCTATATCAATCTGACACATCTGTATCTGGGGCTGAATAGAGAAGCGACTACCCTCTACGAGTAATTTACCATTCTCATATATTAAGGCATTGCCACCATATACCACATCCTGAGTAGATTCTCCAAATCCACAGCTGGCATAGACATAACCGCTGACGGTGCGAGCACTCTGCTGAGCTAGAAGCGACTTAAGATAAGCATGCTTTCCAATAAGTTCATCACTAGCAGAAAGATTGAAAATGATGTCAGCACCAGCTAAGGCAAGATTGTTACTTGGCGGAATTGGAGCCCACACATCCTCACATATCTCAACACCGAACTTCATGCCGTCGCTGGTCACAAACACCTGAGGTTCGGCACTCACACGAACAGAGTTTCCCGCAAAATACAGATCGATTGGGTTAAGATCTTGCGCCGAAGCAAACCAACGCTTCTCGTAAAACTCAGCATAATTGGGCAGATAAGTTTTGGGCACAATTCCCAAAATATTACCACCTTGAATGACAACAGCACAATTATAAAGCAGACCATTAATAACCACAGGTGCACCAACAATAGATATCACATCGAGCTTACGAGTAAAGTCGAGTAACATAATAATACCTTGCTCTGCACGGTCGAGTAAAAGCTGCTCTTTGAAGAGATCCTGACACGTGTAGCCTGTGATACAGAGTTCAGGAAACACGATAACCTCAATTCCCCGGCCCTCAGCCTGGGCAATCAGGCTCTCCACCTGCTGTACGTTGTAATCAACGTCGGCCACCTTAACCGTGGGAACGGCAGCAGCCACATTCACAAATCCGTATTTCATAACTTCACTTTTTGAACGTCATTCTCGATGATTGTATAAATAAGCGCAGGCTGTTCGAAGAACATGTTTTCACGAAAGGCATGGAGCTTATAGAACTTAACGGTATCAATACGTACCTGAGCATTGACCGTCGGCTTGAGTAAGAAGTGCTTGTCGCGCTTGTAAGCTATAAGCTGAATACAGCAATGTTCTAGGGTATTCAGGTCTTCTCGTCCGAACTCTTCGATATACTCTTTGGTATTGGGTTCTATCTCACCCTCGGCTCTAACCGACCATGCTGCACCCTCAGCAATCAGGTAGACATAACGCAGGTAGTAGTTGGAATCGTTGATGAGATAACTTTCAAAACGAGTTTGTGACAACTCCTTCATATCCATAGGAACAAAAGCGAGGTAGGCACTGAGCTTATCGCCTCCAGCCCTCTCTTCTGGCTTGGCTTTGAACGTTATTGGTTTGTCGGCAGGTTCGTTTTCCAACTCTTCTTCATCAGAACCTTTCATTGCAGCCTTTGCCGACTGTGCCTTGGCTTCTACAACATGTTTTGTATCATAATCTTCTTCACCAACAACCACGACCTCTGTCTTCAGCATTGGCATCTGGAAGCCGTCTTCGTCTTCCACAAGTACAATATTCTTCCCCTGAAATCCTGCCACACGTCCGCCGCCGATTTCACTAAGGAATCTTACCTGATCTCCTATTTTCATCGCATTTATTCTCTTTTTGGGGACAAAGGTACAAATAAGCAAGTGAAAAACCAAATTAATTTGTATTTTTCCGAGCATGAATACCTTCGAGCAGAACTTTAAAGTAAGTCCAAAAGCTGAAAGTCACACACTTTTTTTTAAATACAATCTGATAAACATAAAAAGTGACATACTTTTCTTACAAAACAAATTGTTTTATTGTAAGGGTATTATCTTTGTCCTGTCTGTACAGAATCTCATAAGACATACATATTGTAAAACCAACTATTTATCTCTCACTTCTCACACTTCTTACACCCGAGTTGGAACTATTCAGGTGTAAGAAGTGTGAGAAGTGAGGGATAACTTAGTTATTGACAGAACCACCAACAATATCGAGCAACTCATTGGTGATGGCCTGCTGACGACTCTTGTTATACTGCAAATTGAGCTGACGCATCAATTCGTCGGCATTATCCGTGGCAGTCTGCATGGCAACCATACGGGCGGCATGCTCTGAGGCGTTACTATCAAGCAATGCGGTGTAAAGCATCAGGTGAGCCAGTTTGGGAATGAGAAGTGAGAGCACACAATCCATATCGGGCTCTACGATAAAATTATCGTTGAGCGGTTTCACCTGCTCATTCTTCTGTTCCTGGTGACGTTCACCACGCTTCTTCAGATAATCCTGCGACTCTTTCGTAGCGATGACACTCGTCAAATCGCGCTCATGATCGGCCTGTAACTCTGACTCGATATCAATAGGCAGAAAAGTCTTACGAGTGAGCACCTGTGAACCTGCGCTCTTGAAGTGGTGATAGATGAGTTCCACCTTGTCGATTTCACCATCAGCAAACTTCTTGCCTAACTCCATTGCAATCTCAATACACTGCTGCACGTTGGGTTTGTCGGCCAATGCAGAATATTCACCCTGCACATTTAAACCCATCTTCTGAGCCTTCTCATAGACTTTGCGACCAATGGGATAAATCTCCACATTCTCACGACCGATGGTCTCGGCATACTCTTCAACGGCATGGGTCATCAGTTTGATGATGTTGCCGTTGAATCCGCCACAAAGCGAAGAGTTCGACGAGAACACTACAAGAGCAGCACGCTTTACCGGACGCTCCTGGTCATAAATGGTCTGCGACTCAGCCTCGGCTGCAAGAAACGACTTGAGAATATGCTCCAACATCTCCTCGTAAGGCAGCATATTCTGTATCGCCACCTGTGCATGATGGAGTTTACTGGAGGCTACCATCTTCATAGCCGATGTAATCTTCCGCGTAGAGTTGACTGAGGCTATGCGGCCTTTAATTTCTTTCAGGCTAGGCATAGGCTATCAGGCTTTATAGGTTCCTGCGATGTCGGCCATCACCGCCTCGATCTTCTGAGTAGTCTCGTCGTCGATCTTACCGCTAGCCAGTGTTTCAATCACCTCGGAATGAGCCGAACGCAACTTATCGAGGAAAGAAGTCTGACACTCGCGTACCTTGTCGATAGGCACTTCACGCATCAGTCCGTGTACACCGCAATAGAGGATAGCGATCTGCTCGCCAACAGGCATTGGGCTGTATTGAGGCTGAATCAACAACTGATTGTTCTTACGACCACGGTCAAGTGTCATAGCCGTCACAGCATCCATATCACTTGAGAACTTCGAGAAAGCCTCAAGCTCACGATACTGCGCCTGGTCAATCTTCAGTGTACCAGCCACCTTTTTCATACTCTTAATTTGAGCCGAACCACCTACACGAGATACCGAGATACCTACGTTGATGGCGGGACGAAAGCCCTGGTTGAAGAGATCGCTCTCGAGGAAGATCTGACCATCAGTGATAGAGATAACGTTGGTTGGGATGTAAGCCGATACGTCGCCAGCCTGAGTCTCGATGATAGGCAGAGCGGTAAGCGAACCACCACCCTTTACATGGCCCTTCATACATTCGGGCAAATCGTTCATCTGCTCAGCCACTTCCTGCTGCTCATTCATCTTAGCGGCACGCTCAAGGAGACGAGAGTGGAGATAGAACACATCGCCAGGGTAGGCCTCACGTCCTGAAGGACGACGCAGAATCAGTGATACCTCACGATACGCAACAGCCTGCTTAGAGAGGTCGTCGTAGACCACCAATGCGGGCAGACCACGATCACGGAAATACTCACCAATGGCAGCACCAGCAAACGGTGCATAATACTGCATAGCAGCAGGATCGGCAGCAGTAGCAGCCACCACAATAGTATAAGGCATGGCACCGTGCTCCTTCAGTGTAGAAACAAGGGCAGCAACGGTAGATGCCTTTTGGCCGATGGCGACATAGATACAATAGACAGGTTTGCCTGCCTCATAGAAACTCTTCTGATTGATGATGGTATCAACGGCGATAGCGGTCTTACCCGTCTGACGGTCGCCGATGATAAGCTCACGCTGACCACGGCCAATAGGAATCATCGAGTCAATGGCCTTCAAGCCTGTCTGGAGCGGCTCCTTCACGGGCTGACGGTAAATCACACCAGGAGCCTTGCGGTCGAGAGGCATCTCAAAAGCTTCACTCAGGTCGATATCACCCTTACCGTCGATTGCTTGTCCCAGCGGATTAATGACTCGGCCTAGCATATTGTCGTTGACACGGATAGAGGCGATACGCTTGGTGCGCTTCACCACCATGCCTTCTTTAATGCCCGAGGTAGTACCCAGAAGCACACAACCTACGTTGTCTTCCTCAAGGTTCATCACGATAGCCATCGTGCCATTCTCGAACTCCAACAGTTCGTTGGCCTCAGCATTACGCAATCCATAGATGCGAGCCACACCATCGCTGACGGTCAGCACGGTACCTACTTCGTCGAACTGTTCAGCATTCTGAATGCCTCTCAGTTGGTCGAGCAGCACCTGACTGACTTCGCTTGGTTTAATTTTATCTGACATTTTTTTACCTTTTTCTTTTAGTCGCTACGCTTTGTAAAAGCGCTAAAGCGTGTTCTATTTTACCTTTTTACTTTTTCAAGGTGTTGAGAATACTGTTGAGTTTTGACCTGACACTCGCATCCATGCGATAGGTATCATATTCGAGGATAAAGCCACCGATGATATCGGGATTCACCTCTGTCTCAAACTCTACAGTACCTTGAGTCTGGCTTTCTACCATCTGTCGCATCTTTTGCTCAGTATCGGCAGAGACACAGGCAGCGGTAGTCAGCTTGCCCCGGATGATGTTCTTCTGCTTACGGTAAAGCGTGACGTACGAGTTGGCCATAAACTGAACCACACTCTCACGATCCTCCTTCAGTACCAATGCGATAAACGACTTGGTGAGCTGACAGGGATTCTCGCCCGAGGCAGTCTCAAGCAGAATCTGCTTCTTGTCCTTGTGGAGCATGGGGTTGTCGATGGTATGACGCAACTGGGGCACCTCAATGAAGTTCTGGGCCAGAACCAGCATCTCATGATACACCTGGCTGTCTAACTTCGCTTCAATGGCACTCTTAAGCAGCGCTCTCGCATATCGGGTTGAAATGACTCCAATATCCATACGCGTAAACCTTATTTAGCAGAAATATCATCCAGCATACGGTCGATCAAATCCATCTGCGACTTATCGTCACGGAGGTTCTGACGAAGCACCTTCTCGGCAATCTCGACACTAAGGGCTGCAACCTGCTGACGAATGTCGGCAATGGCGGCTTTCTTCTCCTGCTCGATGGCTGTCTTAGCCTCCTCAAGCAAACGGACGCCTTCTGTGCGGGCCTTTTGCTGAGCCTGCTCAATGATAGCGTCGCGCGACTCGGCGGCTTCCTTCAGTATCTGAGTCTGACGGTCACGTGCTTCCTGGAGAATTGCCTCGCCTTCCTGCTTGATATTCTCAAGTCGTTCAGAAGCCTCATGAGCTTTCTGCAGGCTCTCGTCAATGTACTTTTTCCGCTCCTCTACCATATTGGTAATAGCAGGGAAACCGAACTTCGCAAGTACAAAGAAGACAACGGCAAACGCCAGAAGCATCCAGAACAGAAGTCCCAGATCAGGAGTGAGGATTGCTGGCAGTTTACTGAAATCCATTCGCTGTAATTTTTAGTCTTACTTAATGTGAATGAATCGTTACTTATTAGATCAGGAATGCGCAAGCTGCAATAGCAAAGAGAGCACAACCCTCAACGAAAGCAGATGTCAGAATCATGTTCGTCTGAATCTTACCAGTAGCCTCGGGCTGACGAGCAATAGCGTCCATAGCGCTACCACCGATCTTACCAATACCCAAACCTGCACCAATTGTTGCAATACCTGCACCGATACCGCAGCCCAGCTGAGCCAGACCTTCTGCGGCCAATAATAAAGCTGAAATCATATTTTTTAATTTTAAGTTATTAAATTAATTATTTATTCTTTTTCTTTTTGAACAATTACTCAGCATGATGTTCCTTATGAGCAAGCCCTATAAACACCGCGCTCAGCATCGTGAAAACATATGCCTGAACAAAAGCAACCAGCAACTCCAACAAGTTCATGAAAAGAAGCATCAGGATACTGAAAGCATTCAGACCAAGACCAAATCCAACACCCATAGACCAACCGAGGAATATCACACACGTGAAGCTAAGCATCACGGCATGGCCTGCCATCATGTTGGCAAAGAGACGGATCATCAGAGCGAAAGGCTTCGTAAATACACCGAAGAGCTCAATAAGCGGCATCACCGGCGCAGGATAAGCCTTCAGGAACAATGGCACCTCAGGCCAGAAGATTTCCTTCCAGTACTCCTTGTTGGCAAAGATGTTGATGGCAAGCATCGTACATAATGCCAGGAAGAAGGTGATATTAATATTTCCTGTAACGTTAGCGCCACCAGGGAATACAGGTATCAAGCCTATGAGGTTACACGTCAGAATAAAGAAGAACACCGTGAGCAGATAAGGTGCGTAGGGTTTGTAATGCTTTTCACCTATCGATGATTTTATCAGATCGTCGTGGATCATCATTACAATCATCTCCATGGCTCCGACGAAACCTCCGGGTGCGGCTTCCTTCGCATCGTGTTTCTTATACCAGCGAGCACAACTGAGGAAGACGATGATGAGTACAGCCACCACAATCCAAATCTGCATTACGCTTTTAGTAATACTCAGATCTATAGGACGTACTTCTTCGTCACCAACCTTTTCATAAATCTTCCCATGATGCTCCTCGCTGAAAAAGAAGCCATCAGGCAGACTATGAGCCGTACAGAAGTGCCACTCTCCGGTATTCTCACTACGGATGATGATAGGCAATGAAATGCTCAGATGCTTACCTTGGTATGTAGCAATGTGCCACTCATAAGAGTCAGCCAGATGTTCAAGAACGATCTCTGGGATATTGATCTTCTCGCCATCACCACCTTCTTCTGCCAAAGCGGACATCGGCAGCAAAGCTACCATCATCAGGAGGATTATCGTTTTAAAATGTTTCATTTATTGTATTTGTAAACTATTACGTTCTTATTAAGAGCGGTTCGACACTCTGGCGAAGAAGATGGAATGGTGTATGAGCGAAGCAAAATAAAACGCCATAAACACCAAGAAGAAACGAAGCATAGAATTCTGGCTATCAACCAGATAATAGACAAACATGACAGCTAATGCCAGCAATAGGCGGAAACCAGAGACTGCCGTAAAAAAAGTAGGCAAACTATCTGGTGAATGCTTAGCCACACTACGCCATATCAGACCTATGGCCCAACATACAACGAGAGTAAAAGCGGCACTGACTATAACTGCAGCTAACAAGTCAAGAAACCACACACGCATCACCAAAAGAGTCAGCAAAGCCAGAGCAACAGTCAGACATAGTCCCTGCTTCATGTAGTTTTTACTCAACTTATCAATATTATCTATCATATTTATTAAACTTCATTTCCATTTATGTGAATAAGCCTAAGCCATTTCAACACAAATACTTACCACATTCTTCTGTACCTCAACGAAACCTCCTTGTATCTCCAACTGAACTCTTCCGTCCGCAACGGTATATTCCACCGTTCCTTTCTGAAGCGTAGAAATAATTGGAGCATGATCATTGAGAATCTCGAATTGTCCCATTGTGCCAGGCACGAAAACGCTCTCAACAGCGCCATCGAACTCAATCTTTTCAGGAGATACTATCTTAAGTTGCAACATAAGCCTTATCCTTTAGCTGCTTCCAGAAGTTTCTTAGCTTTCTCCTTAGCATCTTCGATGGTACCCACATTGAGGAACGCCTGCTCAGGCAGGTCGTCGACTTCACCATCCAGAATAGCATTGAATCCCTTGATAGTTTCTTCGATGGGAACCATTACGCCAGGCAGACCAGTAAACTGAGAAGCCACAGCAAACGGCTGAGAGAGGAAACGCTGCACACGACGTGCACGGTTCACTGTCAGTTTGTCCTCATCTGAAAGTTCATCCATACCCAAAATAGCAATGATATCCTGAAGTTCCTTATAGCGCTGCAGAATCTCTTTCACCCTTTGAGCACAATCGTAGTGAGCCTTACCCACGATAAGCGGATCGAGAATACGTGAAGTAGAGCCTAACGGGTCTACAGCAGGATAGATACCTAACTCTGCAATCTTACGATCAAGCACTGTTGTAGCATCAAGGTGTGTGAACGTCGTGGCAGGAGCAGGGTCGGTCAAGTCGTCGGCAGGCACATATACAGCCTGTACAGAAGTGATAGAACCAGTTTTTGTAGAAGTAATACGCTCCTGCATCGATCCCATCTCCGATGCCAGCGTGGGCTGATAACCTACGGCTGACGGCATACGACCCAATAGAGCCGACACCTCTGATCCAGCCTGAGTGAAACGGAAGATATTGTCGATAAAGAACAGAATATCGGCTGCACCGCCGTCTTTACCGCCACCATCGCGGAATCCCTCGGCTACAGTCAGACCTGACAAGGCCACTGAGGCACGTGCCCCAGGAGGCTCATTCATCTGGCCATACACCAATGTGGCTTGACTCTTCTTCAGTTCTTCTGGATCAACGAGACTCAAATCCCACTTTCCCTGATCCATTGCCTCACGGAATTTCTCACCATAACGGATAACACCAGACTCGATCATTTCGCGAATCAAATCATTACCTTCACGAGTACGCTCACCAACACCGGCAAATACAGAGAATCCATTATGTCCCTTGGCGATGTTGTTGATTAACTCCATAATAAGCACCGTTTTACCTACGCCAGCGCCACCGAAGAGTCCGATCTTACCACCCTTCATGTAAGGTTCCAGTAGGTCGATTACCTTGATACCCGTTGCCAGAATTTCCTTCTTTGTTGAAAGTTCTTCAAACGAAGGAGCCTCGCGATGGATAGGGTAAGCCCCCTCCATGTCGAGTTGTTTCATACCGTCGATTGGCTGTCCGATAACGTTCAGCATTCGACCCTTAATCTGATCTCCGGCAGGCATCACGATAGGTGATCCCAACGGAATTGCCTCCAATCCACGATGCAGTCCGTCGGTATTGTCCATAGCCACACAGCGTACCGTATCTTCGCCGATATGCTGCTGCACCTCGACAATCAGGTCACGCCCGCCACCACGGTCAATCTTCAGGGCATCATAAATCTTAGGCAACACTTTCTCTGCATCTTGTCCTTCGGTATCGAAATAGACATCGATAACAGGACCGATGATCTGAGAAATGTGTCCAACAATTTGTGACATAAGCTGTGAATATTTAAGTTATTTTTCTTGTTATTGTTCAACTTAATTAGAGCCGATTGCAAAAATACTCATTTTCTTGTGAATGAAAGAAGAAATTTAGATTTATTATACAAAAAAGCCCCTATTATTTCCGTAACGCAATATTATAGTTAAGATATTGACTATTGCCTGTTACATCTTCCAAAACCTTGATGAATGGCGGGAAATTCACTTCCTCTTGTTCGCTCAGACCTTTCATCTCCATCATGATAAGGTTATCAACAGGCGATTGAAAAGAATCTATCTCAAAGAACTGACCTTTCCATATAAAACTCTGACGTTTTTTTTTGATGGTCGCACGATAAGGGTCGGCCTGTTGGAGCATCTGCTCATACAGGTTATTATCCACCTGACGCTCTGTCTCGATAATCTCCTTATCAGAAATACGCTTCTTAGACCGATGCACATTCACGACCTTACCCCCACTCCATTCTCTACGACGAAGTCTTATCTCACAACCAGGCTCAGCCACAAGATAAGTCTGAGTAATCTCACTCACCGAGCACTCTGGAATTTCACCAATTACCTCTACACGGAAGATGCGTTCATCGTGTACAGGCTGAGGCAGTCCTACGACAGTAGAGATCTCCTTCAGTACCCGATTCAACTTGGTATCAAAATCGTCATGATTATTTATCACACGCAGATGAGGATGTCCCGTCCAAGCCCTAATCACTTTCTTATCAAGTTCGCGAGCTATGCGCAATCCCTCTTCATTGGCCTGTTCGTATCGAGTAGCATTGGTTGCAGTGGTATAATACTGTTCAGCACCATCAGCAGCCGACACCAGATGGAGCACAGCATCATAACGTTCCCGGAGCTCACTGGGACTAGTCCCGGCCATACCAGTTATAGTATCCCATTCTTCAGGCTTCATATAGGCAGAAATGTCCATCGTACCACGATCGCAGACGATAAGGACAGGTTTCGTACAGACCTCGGCCAATTTGGCAAACTGATCCTCGAGAGCAAGCTGGGTAGTAAGAATAGCACGCTCTCCTTCGAAATACAGATCACGGTTAGGCGTTAGATAGTTCCAGCCTGCAGTACTATAGATTGTTGGGACCTCGGGGACATTAAAGACCTTATAACCAAACCCTGAGAAGTACTCTGTAATCTTCACCAACGCCGTCGTCTTACCAGCACAAGGACCACCAGTTAAGACGATCTTCTTTATCTCTGCCATCTATCCTTAAATACTTAACTCGTCAAGCACCTTAATCAGTCGTTTATCAAAGCGCTTATCCGTACGGATACATTCACTGAAGGGAACATATACCACCTCGTTATTACGAATACCTACCATCACATTACGCTGTCCCTGCTTGATTGCCTCGATAGCGCCGACACCTGTTGTAGCCGCAAGAATACGATCACGGGCAGAAGGCGTTCCACCACGCTGCAAATGGCCAAGAATCGATACACGTACATCGAATCCGGGGAATTCTTTCTTCACGCGATCGGCATAAAACAGCGCACCACACTTCGGACTCTCCGACACAATCACAATACACGATTTCTTAGACTTACGGATACCACGCCCCATGAACTGGGCCAACTGGTCTACATCAGTAGCCTCCTCAGGAACAATAGCGGCTTCTGCACCACAAGCGATAGCAGAGTTCTGAGCCAGGAAGCCCGCGTCACGTCCCATTACCTCAACAAAGAAAATGCGTTCATGAGAGTTTGCCGTATCACGGATACGATCCACACACTCCATGATAGTGTTCATTGTTGTGTCATATCCAATTGTGGAGTCAGTACCGTAAAGGTCGTTGTCGATTGTTCCAGGCAGACCAATCACAGGGAAGTCGAACTCCATACCAAAGTCGCGTGCTCCTGTAAGAGAACCATTACCGCCAATAACGACCAATGCGTCAATCTTTTCCTTTATACAAGTCTCGTAAGCTTTCTGCTTGCCTTCAGGGGTCATGAATTCCTTCGAACGTGCAGTTTTCAGAATTGTACCACCTCTGGTAACGATACCGGATACATTCTCTGTTGTAAACGTCTTAACCTCATCATGTATCAGTCCGTCATAGCCGCGATAGATTCCTTTGATGTTGAATCCGTTATAAATGCCTGCACGCGTCACAGCTCTGATAGCAGCATTCATGCCGGGAGCATCGCCTCCTGAGGTCAAAATACCAATAGTCCTAATCTTAGTCATATTACCCTTATATTAATAGTTTACATAAAATTCAACTCCATCCAAAGCACCAATAGTCCTATCAGTCCGCCTGCCAAGACCTTCGGCGTCAGATTCTTCAGATACCAGCCAAGTCTAATATGTTCCATCTTCATCAATGCCAATCCGCTTACAGAACCGACACTCAACATACAACCGCCAATCGTCGTTGTATATGCAATAATCTTCCAATAATCTCCATTAGTAACAAATTGAGCAATATACTCACTCTCTGCGCCACTTTCCGCCACAGGATAGAGAGAAAGATTACTGATTGCTATTGTAAACGTATCCACCAGTCCGCTGAGCAGACCTGACACGATACCCAATATCCATACACTGTGGATATTCTCATCTATCCAGACTGCCACGTCGGCAAACACGCCCGTTTCCGTTACAACCCCCATACCAAGCATGATACCCATCACAAAGAGTATCTGCTGAATATATCCATACTGCAATGCACGAGGGAAGAAACGATGTTCAGACATCTGATCTGCAGACATCAGTTTTCTGTTAAACAATTCATTAACAACCCACAGAATACTTAGCACACACAGTGCACCAAGAAAAGGCGACAGTTTTGTAATAATATGGAAAGTCGGGATAAACCACAACCCACCGAGACCTACGATGAACATCACAAAACGCTGCCAGTAGTTCAAGTTGGTATCATCGCCACGATATGGCATAGGCGACCATTGTGTGTCAAGTCTTTCCGGCAGTTCTCTATTAATCAATATCGTAGGTATAACCCAAGCCAGCAGAGCGGGTAATGCCATGTATGATGTGAAATTTGTAGCCGTTACAGCCCCATCGCCCCACATGATGAGACCTATAGGGTCACCTATCACAGTAAAACAGCCCCCACAGTTAGCAGCCAAGACGATAGCAGAACCTATTAACATACGCTGACGGCGATTCTGCACGATGGAATGCATAATCACCAGCATCATAGTTGCTGTAGTCAGGTTGTCAAGATTGGCAGACAGGATAAATGTAGCAATGGTGATAGTCCAAAGCAGTCGCTTCGAGTTACGGGTACGAATCCACTTCGTTATAAAGTCAAAACATCCATTGTTATTCAGTATCTCCACGATGCCCATTGTGGCCAAGAGAAACATCACGATACTTGCGGCTCTACCAACCCAATATAAGAACACATTATTATATATGTAATATTTCACCGCTTCACTTGAATGATTACCATCTCCAAGATAGCTCAGGTAATCTTCTGCGTGACGCGCCATGACGAAGTCTGTTCCATAGCAGACATATACCACCCAACCGACTGTTCCGATGAAGATAGCGATAGCTGCCTTGTTTACACCAGTCATGTGCCCTGTGGCGATAACCACATAGCCCAACAGCAACAATATTACAATAATCAGTGTCATTTCAACCCGTTTTTCTTAAATGATTTGAGTTGGAGCCCAATACTGCAGTAACGCAATATAGAGTAATCTCGCTCACATTTAGTTTGACGCCTATTTGGCCACAAAGATAAGAATTATTCCCGAACTACGCAAACTTTTTACCAAAAATAACAATACAAGAAGTTCAGTTATTGTGTTTATGAAAAATCCCTGCTCTTAAAGGAGAAAGAGCAGGGACCTGATTTATCTTTACAGAGTATATTATCCTCCGAAGTTATCATACATGATAGATTCCGGATCAACGCCAAGCGAGTCGAGCATCGATACGACTGCTGCCGACATCGGACCAGGACCACACATGTAGTATTCCACATCCTCTGGGGCTTCGTGATCCTTCAGGTATGTGTTGAGCATCACCTGATGAACGAAACCTGGAGTATATTTCACGCCAGCTGCGTCTGCTGCCGGGTCTGGACGGTCAAGTGCCAGATGGAAGTGGAAGTTAGGATACTCCTTCTCCAGACCGAGGAAATCCTCGAGATAGAATACCTCGTTCAAGGCACGCGCACCATAGAAGTAGTGCATCTCGCGATCGGTAGTATGCAGTGTCTTCGTCATGTGCATAATCTGTGCACGCAGAGGAGCCATACCAGCACCACCGCCAACCCAGATCATTTCCTTCTTTGAGTCGAAGTGAGGATGGAAATCACCGAACGGACCACTCATAATCACCTTGTCGCCTGGTTTCAGCGAGAAGATGTATGACGAAGCGATACCAGGATTTACTTCCATGAAGCCGCTACGATCAGGTTTGAACGGAGGCGTTGCAATACGGACTGTAAGCATGAACACATCACCCTCTGCAGGATAGTTGGCCATAGAGTAAGCACGGATTGTCGGCTCTGGGTTCTTACACTTCAGCGGGAAGAGTCCGAACTTCTCCCATGCGGACAGATACTCGTCACCAATCAAACTCTTATCGAAGTCCTTGTCGTAATCGATGCAGTCGAAAGCAGGAATCTTAATCTGTGCATACGATCCAGGCAGGAAGTCCATGTGAGCGCCAGCAGGCAGCTGTACCTTAAACTCCTTGATGAACGTAGCAACATTCTTATTTGAGATAACGGTACACTCATATTCCTTTACACCAAGGATACTTTCATCTACATGAATCTTCAGATCACCTTTCACCTTACACTGACAGCCCAGACGCCAACCAGCCTTGATTTCCTTACGGCTGAAGTGAGGCTTCTCAGAGTCGAGAATCTCTCCACCGCCTTCGAGCACTTGAACTTTACACTGTCCGCACGAAGCCTTTCCACCGCATGCGCTAGGCAGGAATACGCCATTCTCATTCAATGTAGCCATCAGCGAGTTACCCTGAGCCACAGAAATGGTACGATCACCGTTAATTTCAATATTCACGTTTCCTGAAGGCGAAAGATACTTCTTAGCAACCAACAGGATAATCACGAGCAAGAGTATTACGATGAGGAATACCCCGATACTATATGCTATAAACTGTGCCATACCAAATTAAATATTTAAGCCAGAGAAACACATCATCGCCATAGCCATGAGGCCTACGGTGATAAACACTATGCCAAGACCCTGCAAGGGCTTGGGTACATCTGAATACTGCATCTTTTCACGGATGGCACCCATAGCCACAATAGCGAGCGTCCAACCGAGACCAGAACCGAAGCCATAGACCACCGCATCCCATACTGAGGTGATAGCCTGAGAGTTGCTTGGGTCGAGCAGGATACGCTGCTGCATGAAGAGCGAAGCACCCATGATGGCGCAGTTTACAGCAATCAGCGGCAAGAAGATACCCAGCGCAGCATAGAGCGAGGGGCTATATTTCTCTACCGTCATCTCAACCAACTGCACCATACCTGCAATCACAGCGATGAACAGAATAAACGAGAGGTAACTCAGGTCTACTCCCTCAACGAGGCAGTCGGGGCCCAGCACCTTGGTCTGCAACAGATAGTTCACAGGAACAGTCACGGTGAGCACAAAGGTCACAGCGAGTCCCAGACCCATTGACGTCTTCACAGTCTTCGATACGGCAAGGTAGGAACACATGCCGAGGAAGAAGGCAAAGATCATATTGTCGACAAAAATCGATCTAAATAGTAATGATATTGCGTGTTCCATATCTTATTTCTCCTTATAAAAGTAAGCACGATGAACCCAAATCACGCAACCCACGAGGATCAGCGCCATAGCGGGCATCGTCATCATACCGTTGTTAACGTAACCGAAGTCGTAGCAGGCATCAGGGATGAGCTGGAAGCCGAGCAGCGAACCGCGTCCCAGCAACTCACGAACGGCACCAACGATGACCAGAATCATAGCGTAGCCCAGACCGTTACCTACACCATCGAGGAAAGAGGGCCAAGGCTTGTTCTGCATGGCGAACGCCTCGAGGCGACCCATCAGGATACAGTTTGTGATAATCAGACCTACATACACACTCAGCTGAACGCTCACATCATAGGCGAAAGCCTTCAGAATCTGCGACACGATGGTTACGAGCGCAGCCACAACCACCAGCTGAACCACAATACGGATACGGTTAGGGATCGTGTTGCGGATGATTGAGATGATAACGTTTGAGAATGCTGTAATCACAGTAACGGCGAGTCCCATCACGATGGCAGGTTTCAGCTGTGAAGTTACAGCCAGCGCCGAGCATATACCCAGCACCTGACCAAGAATTGGATGGTCAACGTTCAACGGGTTTGTAAAAACCTCCTTATTTTGTTTACTGAATAATGCCATAGTTTACTCCTCCTCTGCTTTAGGTTCAACGGCTGTGGAATCAGCAGGAGCGGTGCACATCATCTTAAAGAAGAGTTCAACGGCATTCTTACCTGCGTCCTTCAGACCAGCCTTAATCATATCGTTCACGCCATTAGAGGTCAGTGTGGCACCCGTCACACAGTCTACCTGCGTTGTGGGATCTTCCACCTTCTTGACAACAGAGAGTGCCACATCATGGGTATCAGAGCCGTCAACAAACACTTTCTTGCCAATGAACTTCTCCTGCCAGGCCTGAGAGTCCTTAATCTCTGCACCCAGACCTGCGGTCTCACTCTCATGATTGAAGTAAGCACCATAGACGGTAGGCGTCTCATCACCATGGATAGAGATATAACCGCTGATGCCGCCCCAGAGACCCATACCCTTCAGGGCAACCACGATGATATCCTCACCGTCGATCTCACACATATAATACTTCTGACCGTCCTTCTCAGCTTCTTCCTTCACCACCTCGGCATACTTGGCTTCCGCTTCAGCGCCGTCGAGGTCGCGGATGTTGAGCGAGTAGAGAATCTGTTTCTTCACATCGAGTGCCACGTTAGCATCCTGCATAGGCTTCAGAGCCTGATAGACGAAAGCCAGCAGGAAGGCCACGATAACTACGAGAATCGCACTATATATAATAATGTACGAATTGCTATTAGTATTCAATTTCATTTGGTGCCTCCTCTCTTTAAGCGTTTCGAGATATTGCGCTCCACGATGAAGTGGTCAATCGTAGGAGCAAACATATTACCAAAGAATATGGCGAGCATCATACCCTCGGGATAGCCGGCATTCAGCACACGGATGATGATGGCCATCGCACCGATCAGGAAGCCGTAGATATACTGTCCTGTAGTTGTACGACAAGAGGTGACGGGGTCGGTAGCCATAAACACAGCACCGAAAGCGAAACCACCCATCACAAAGTGATGCCACCAGGTCATGCCCTGACCAGTCTGCTCGAACAGTACAGCCAGCACGATACCGCCAACGAACACGCTGAGCATGGTACGCCAAGAGGCGATACCCGTCCACAGCAGGATAGCAGCACCGATGGCGATAGCTATCAGGCTGGTCTCACCGATAGAACCAGGGATGAATCCGAGGGCCATATCGAGGATCGACGAATCGGGTGTGATGTTCTGTGCCAGCTGACCGAGCGGTGTGGCAGCGGTGAACCCGTCGGGAAGGTCGTTACCCAGACCGAAGATAGAGTTCTGAGCCACCCAGACGGTATCGCCAGTCATCTTCGAAGGATAAGCGAAGAACAGGAACATACGCGCGGCCACAGCGGGATTGAAGATGTTCATACCTGTACCACCGAAGATCTCCTTACAGAAGATTACCGAGAAGGCACAGGCCAGAGCCAGCATCCACAGCGGGCAGCCGATAGGAATGATCAGCGGGATGATGATACCCGAAACGAGGTAACCCTCCTGAATCTCCTCACCCTTCCATTGTGCCCAGGCAAACTCGATGCCCAGACCAACGATGTAGCTAACCAGGATCTTTGGCAGGACAGCCAGGAAGCCGTAGGCAAAGATCTCGCAGAACGACGCGCTTGCGAGCGTACCGGCGGCAGCATAGTTCTGGTAGCCGATATTATACATACCAAACAGCATGGCGGGCATCAGGGCGATCACCACCATACTCATAATGCGCTTCGAGTCGATGGAATCGTGAATATTCACGCCACCAGCCTTCGCTGTGTCGTTAGGCACATAGAGGAAGGTCTCAAAGCCGTCGAACACCGAGCGGAAGGCATGAAGCTTGCCACCCTCCTCGAAATTCGGCTTGATCTTATTGAGATAATTTCTTAAAAAGCTCATATGTATTTGACTATTTGACTATTTCGTTTACGCATTCTCTTTACGGAGGATATTCAGTCCTTCACGCACGATGCGCTGCAATTCAAGCTTCGAGCTGTCTACGAACTCAGCGAGGGCAAAGTCCTCAGGAGCCACCTCATAGATACCAAGGGCCTCCTGACGGTCTATATCGCCAGCGATGATGGCCTTGATCAGATACTCGCCATAAATATCCATCGGCAATACCTTATCATACTCACCGCTCATAATCATGTGGCGCTCACCACCCTTCACACGAGCATCGGGCGCATAAGCCTTCTTCTTACCCAGGAGCCATGAGAAATAGCTGCGGTTAACAGAGAACTGCTTGAAACGAGGCAGAATCCATCCCAGCATCTCGTCGGCGTCGTTACCCTCAGGGATAACGGTGATCTCGCTGGTGTGGGCTCCCAGGAAACCTTCCTTCGTGGTAGGTATGCCTGTCAGCACGTTACCGTTGATAATTCTTACGCTGCGGTCGGCCTCATAGCTGTTTGAAAGCAGCGTTGAGAGTTCCTCGCCTACAAGCATATCCACATAGGCAGGATTCTTAACCTCACTACCACAGAGTGCAACGGTACGTGTCAGGTCTACCTGACCTTTATTAAACAGACGTCCGATAAAGAGAACGACCGTAGGATCGCCGATAGTCCATACCACCTCACCCTTGTTCACTGGGTCGATATGGTTCACCTGTACGCCGACATTTCCTGCGGGACAAGGACCGTCGAACACGTTTACCTCGACATGCTCCATTCCTTCGAGCGACGAGCCTACGCCAACGCCCAGATAGGTTCTCGCAATCTTCGAGAGGGCTGTGAGTCCTGTCTGGAAATCCTCCTCCTGACCCTTCACCTCAAATTCGAAGTCAGCAGCCAGGGGCTTGTCACGAAGAGCCGACACGAAGATAGCCTTCGGCATTACCGAAGGATTCGTTGAGACAGCATAAGGTAACTGATTGATATAACCGAAGATACCAGCTTCGAGAAGGGCATCAACAACGGCTTTACCATCAAGCTTACTAACCTCTTTCTTGCCGAAATCCACATAACTCTGCTGGGCATCGGCATCCACCTTTACACAGAGTACTTTTCTACGTTCACCACGCACAACGGCACTGACGGTACCGCTTACTGGCGAGGCAAACTTTACTTCGGGATACTGCTTGTTAACAAACAAGGCATCACCAGCCTTGACCTTGTCACCCTCGCGGACCACGACTTTCGGAGTCACACCCTCGAAATCATCAGGCACCAATGCATACTTGCCATTTGACTTCAGCTGGATTTTCTTCTCCTCAGCCTGCCCTTTTAGGTTCATGTCCAAGCCTTTGCGTAACTTAATTACATTTGCCATTTATATAAAGTTTGATTGAATAGTTTGCCAAGAGCGACGGCAAAATTACTAAAAAAAAGGCAGATAAAAAACAAAAATACAAAAAAAATGCCGAAATACCGATAATTTGTCGTATTTTTGCCTCGTGAAATTACTTAAAAGGTTCGTCAGCTGGACGATTTGGGGCATCATAGGTCTGAATCTGATGCTCATGGGCGTGTCCCACTTACCTGCTGCTCAACGCCGTATCGGCTCCATCGTGGCCCATGCGGTAGAGGAGAAGTTGGGTACCCGTGTCTCATTGGGGCGCGTCGATCTGGGTTTCCTCAATCGTGTCATCATCGACGACTTACTTATCTACGACCAGCAGAAGAAAGAGATGGTTCGTGTAGCCCGTCTTTCTGCCAAGATCGACATCGCGCCGCTGATAGAAGGGAAAATATCCATTTCATCGGCCCAGCTTTTCGGTGCCCGTTTCTCATTATACCGTCAGCATGCCGAGACGAAGCCCAACTTCCAGTTCGTGCTCGACTCTCTGGCGTCTAAGGACACCACAAGTCACACACCACTCTATCTGCGCATCAACTCGCTCATCATCCGCCACACGTATGTAAGCTACGACGAGAACGACCAGCCGAAGACCGATGGAATCTTTAATTTATCCCATCTCCGTGTGAGCGATTTCAACGCGAACATCAATCTGCGCACGCTTACCGACGACTCATTGAACATCAACGTCAAGCGTTTAGCATTCAGCGAGCAGTCGGGCCTCACACTCTCACGACTTGCCTTTAAGCTGGAGGCTGGTCGCCAACAAGCCTGCCTGGCCAATCTCCAACTACAGATGCCCAGCAGCACGCTGCATATCGACACCCTCCAAGCCAGCTATCAGCTCGACGAGAAGGGCCTTAAACCTGGTACGCTGAACTTCAAGGGAAAAATTAACGAAACGAGCATAAGCCCCTCAGATTTAAGATGTTTCGAACAGCGACTCAAGAACTTCCAACGTCCTATTGCCCTTGAAACAGCCTTCTCCGGGACAGACAGCCGTATCAATATACCCGACCTGCTCGTCTCAACCCAGGAGAAGGATATCGACATCCGATTAAACGGGTGGTTGAGCGACTGGGACAAACAGCCTGCCTGGCACGTTCAGATTGACAGACTCAGTCTGGCTGAGACCAGTCTCGACTTCCTCACCAAGACCTTCACGCAGTTGCCCCCCGAGCTCACCCGTCTGGGCAGTCTGCAAGTCAACGGTTTCTGCGACCGCAATCCTCACAGCATGTCGGCTCTCAAAGCGCTGATCCGCTCTGGTGCCGGCGACATCGACATGCGTTTCGACATGAATGCCGCTCAGGAATTCAGCGGGAACATCACGACCGAGGGCATCAGTCTGCGCCAGCTGCTGGCCGACAGCAAGTTTGGCAGTCTTGCCACCAAGATAGCCGTCAGCGGACAGCTGCACGACGGTCAGAAGCCCGACATCACCGTCAACGGAACCATTCCGCAGTTTGGCTTCAACGACTATGAATACAGCAACATAGCCGTTAACGGCAGCTACATCAGAGGTGCCATCTCGGGAACATTCTCCATCGACGACCCTAACGTCAGCGCCCATCTGGAAGGCGAACTGACTGATGAAATCCTCGATTCCAACGCTCACAAGCCCTACACCGTGAAGCTACAGGGCAGCATCGGCCACATAGCCCCAGGCGTGCTCAAGCTGACCGACCAGTTCGGCGACGCCGTGATGACAGCCGACATCGACGCCGACTTCACCGCCCGCACGCTGAACGATGCCCAGGGCAGTCTGCGACTCAGTCAGTTCTCTGTCAGCGCCACCGAGCAGCAGCCCGCCTACCGCCTCGACAACCTCATCATCTCGTCAGGCTATGACGAGGGCACACATTTCCTCACGCTGAAGAGCGACTTTGCCGACGCAGAGCTGAAAGGCCGCTTCGACTACAGCACGCTGGCGCAGAGCGTGGCCAACGCCATCGGGCACCGACTGCCTACCCTGCCCGGACTGCCCAAGCTGAACCGTCAGACCGACAACAACTTCAGTCTGCGACTTCTTCTGAGCAAGACCGACTGGCTGCGCCGCTTCCTCAACGTCGACCTCACGCTGCGACAGCCCGTCGCCTTACAGGCCCGCGTCAACGACCTCACCCGTGAGCTCTATCTCGACGGCGACCTGCCCGGCTTCGTGCTCAACGGCGCCAGCTACTCCGACGGCTCTATCCGCATCACCTCGCCAGCCGACACCATGAGGTGTGCCGTACAACTCAACAAACTGATGGACAACGGTCATCGTCTGAGCGTCAAGTTAAACGCGGGAGCCTGTCAGAACAACCTCAACACCTCGCTCTCGTGGGACAACAACGACTCTGAGAAGCGCATGAGCGGACAGCTGAACACCATCATGCAGCTTTACCGCAACCTCGACAACCAGGCAGAGGCCCATATCCGCGTACAGCCCTCACACATTATTCTTAATAACAGCAGCTGGAACATGGAGCCATCGAGCATTCTCTATCACGAGAACTACCTGCTGGTTGACCATTTCAACATACACCGCGGACAACAGCACATCATCATCGACGGAACAGCCTCGAAACATGCCTCCGACTCGCTCGTGGCCGACCTGAACGAAGTCGAAGTGGGCTATATCCTCGACCTTGTCAACTTCCACAGCGTGGAGTTCAGCGGAAAGGCTTCGGGCCGTGCCTGTGCCTCGTCGCTCTTCTCGCGTTTCGCCGCCAATGCCGACCTCACCGTCGAGGACTTCAAGTTCGAGCAGGGCCGCATGGGTCTGCTGCACGCTAAGGCAGAATGGAACCAGGAGCTCCAGCAGATCGACATCCACGCCGTGGCCGACGACGGTCCCGAGGCCAAGACGCACATCAACGGCTTCGTGTCGCCCGTACACAACACCATCGACTTGGCCATCGGCGCCGAGAACACGTCGATAGAGTTCATGCACAACTTCACCAGCTCGTTCCTCAGCAGCATCACGGGACAGGCAAACGGCGAGGCCCGTGTGGCAGGAACGCTCGACAACATCAACCTCACAGGACAGCTCGTTGTCGACGGTGAGGCCACCGTTACCCCGCTCAACACCACCTATCAGCTGCGCAACGATACCGTCATCATGATTCCCGACGAGATTATGCTGCACAACATGACCGTCACCGACCGCGACGGCCACCAGGGCATCCTCACGGGCGGCGTACACCACAAGCATCTCACTGATATGACGTACGATATCTTCGTCGACGCCGACAACCTGCTGGGCTATGATTTCACCGACTTCGGAGAATCGACGTTCTACGGCACCGTCTATGCCACGGGCCATGTGGCCATCCACGGGCGGAACGACGTGACCATCGACTGCAACGTCACCCCACAGCCAGGCTCCGTCTTCGTCTACAACGCCGCCAGTCCCGACGCTATCTCCAAGCAGGAGTTCATTGAGTGGGAAGAGCCTGCAGGCACGACTGCCACCAAGTCGCACACACAGTATTCCCGCGTGTCGGATACCGATATCTACATCAATTTCCTTATCAACTGTACGCCCGACGCTACGCTGCGCCTTCTGATGGACGAGAGTACGAAGGACTATATCACGCTCAACGGCGAAGGGGCCATCCGCGCCTCGTTCCACAACAAGGGACCGTTCAACATGTTCGGCACCTATACCGTCGACCACGGCACTTACGGCGTCACCATCCAGAACATCATCAAGAAGAACTTCACGTTCAATCGTGGCGGCACTATCGTCTTCGGTGGCGACCCCTATAATGCCGCCCTCAACCTGCAGGCCGTCTATACCGTCAACGGCGTGAGCCTCTCCGACCTCAACATCGGCAACTCGTTTAGCAACAACAGCATCCGTGTGAACTGTCTCATGAACATCGGTGGACAGCCTAACGCCCCGCAGGTTGACTTCGACATCGAGATGCCTACCGTGAATGCCGACGAGCAGCAGATGGTGCGCTCGGTCATCAACGGACAGCAGGAGATGAACCAGCAGGTGGTCTATCTGCTCGGCATCGGACGATTCTATAACCAGGGTGCCAACAACAACGCGACGGGCAGCGAACGCCCCGACCAGACGTCGCTCGCCATGCAGAGTTTCCTCTCGGGCACGCTCTCCACACAGATCAACTCGCTGCTCAACCAGTTTATCAAGAACGACAACTGGAACTTCGGCGCCAACATCTCAACGGGTAACGAGGGCTGGCACAACGCCGAGTACGAAGGTATCATCAACGGCCGCATGCTGAACAACCGTCTGCTCTTCAACGGACAGTTCGGCTATCGCGACAACGCGACTCAGGCCAACCCGTCGTTCATCGGCGACTTCGACGTGCAATACCTACTCTACCCTAACGGCAACCTGGCGCTCAAGGTGTATAACCAGACCAACGACCGTTATTTCACCAAGTCGAGTCTGAACACTCAGGGCATCGGTATCATCATGAAAAAGGATTTCAACGGCCTTCGCGACCTCTTCACGACCAAGAAGAAGCGCAAGCACAAAGACAAGAAATAGTCGCGGATAATTTTTAGGCACGGATTACACGGATTTTTTAAAAAAAAAACGCGGCTTCTTATTTTGGCACGGATTACACGGATTACACGGATTTTGAGGCGGAACGGCCTTAGTTGCCATGCTAAAAGCCGTGTCTTAATTATATTAAGCCGTGTAATCCGTGCCTATAAAAATATATCCGTGAAATCCGTGCCTAGAAAATTATCTGTGCCTAGAAGATTGTGGATCATTATGGCTCATATATCAGCATGTCCGTCTTGAGATAGGACTCGCCACCGTTCTTGAATTCGTATTTGGTGGGGTCACTGTCTTTGGGTCCCCAGTAAACCGTTCCGCCGATGGTAACCGTGCCGCAATATTGGTAACTGTTCGGTCCGATGCAACAAGCGGCCAAATCATTAGTAGTACCTCTTGTGGCAGTGACTTTGGTGACGCCGTCGGTGATGGTAATGGTGCCGCATGTACTAATTCTATCCATAGCATATCCTGAGCCGATACCGGGACAATTAGTTCCACCTGTAGCCACGATGGTTCCTTTGGTAATTAAAATATTACCACAACGGCTAGCGGCCAAATACGTACTTGAACCTCCGCCGATGCCGGCACCATTATCTCCGCCGTAAGCAGTGACGGTGCCAGTAGTACTGATGGTGATATCGCCGCCAACAACGGGAGACTCAGGTATTGTGTCACCGCT
>JAEEGK010004633.1_pt1 | contig 33610 bp, 30 predicted proteins | sample 8958771 | NCBI WGS metagenome assembly JAEEGK01 (sample SAMN16246547, study PRJNA631951) | gut metagenome | biome: gut microbiome; feature: rumen; material: SC-attached | host: Bos | place: Iran: Karaj | collected 2018-10 | reverse complement strand
TGCTAACAGCATCAAAAGGAAAACGAATACAAACTTCTTGATATTCATCTTAAATTGTTTTTAGGTTCACTCCTATTAGCAATAGGTTTTGTTCTTCTCGATAATATTCCTATCTTTGTAACATCTTAACCATTTTATATATTTATCTTATGGAATTGAATAGCCAACTCAACATCCTTAGGAACGTACTGCTCTGTAAAGGAAAAGAACTGCTTTCGAAAGTAGCACCAGTCACTCACCACGAACCGCCGATGCTCGTTAGGATGCGGCAAGACATTGAAACGGCCAGACGTCTGCGCACGTATAGCACGACGAAGAACTGCATCACGGCTGTCAATGCCTTGGAACGTTTCTTCGTCGAGCAGATGCCGGTATTAGCAGAAAAGCCTGTCAGTGCCCTGACTGCCGACCACCTCAGGCATTTCGCCCTGTGGAACAGCCAGCGAGGTGTCTGCGAGAACACCATCGCCTGCTACATGCGCTCGCTGCGGTCGGTTGTAAACAGAATTATTCCCAACAGGACTGCCCTCTTTGCCAGCGTCCGCACGTCGAATGTCAAAACCCGCAAGCGGGCCATCACCGTCGACGACGTCCGCCACATGGAAACGTTGCAACTGGCAAAGGGCTCGGCAGACGAGATGGCCAGAGACCTGTTCTTATTCTGCATCTATGCCACAGGCATGCCACTCATCGACGCAGCACATATCAAGAAGTCGCAACTGCGCGACGGCTGCATCTCCTATTACCGCCATAAGACCCATGCCATGGTCAACGTCAAGGTGCATAGCGAACTGTGGCGGCTTCTGTCACGACTCTCAGTCGGCGACAGCCCCTACCTGCTGCCTATCCTTCAGTCCTATCACGAAGAGACCACCCGCAGGGAATATCTGAGATTCTATCAACGCTACAGCAGCGCTCTGAGGCGCCTGTCCAAGAAACTTGGCATGGAGGGACACGTCACATCCTACACACCGAGGCACACCTGGGCCAGTCTGGCTTTTGAGATAGGCAACGAGCTCAATCCGATAGGACAGGCCCTCGGACATACCAATTCGAACACCACTTTGTCTTATATCAGGGAAATCAATGACTCACAAGTAGATAAGGTCAACAGGTCGGTCTTAGCATACATAAAGAAATCGAAAAGTTAAAAAAATATAAATACTTTCAATATAACTCATTATAATTAGAATATTTTCAAACTATTATCTATCTTTGCAATAGATAATTCAAAACCTATTGCTAATAGGAGTGAACCTAAAAACAATTTAAGATGAATATCAAGAAGTTTGTATTCGTTTTCCTTTTGATGCTGTTAGCAGGGGCTAACCAGAAAGTATTAGGACAGAGTTGGACGATACGTACCAATCTGGCATATGATGCCATGTTAATTCCCTCACTGGGTGCAGAGTACGCTCTTAGCGATCGACACAGTATTTCGCTGATGGGGACCTATAACCGTTTCAACTCTGGTGACAAGAAATGGAAGAACTGGAGCGTACAACCTGAGTTGCGCCTGTGGCGAGAGGCTCCCTTCATGGGATGGTTCATGGGTATCAACGTCATCGGTGGAGGCTTCAACATAAATAACGTCCGGATAGGAGGGCTTGGCGACAAGCACCGTCAAGGCTATATGATGGGAACAGGTCTCTCCGTGGGCTATCACAAGATGCTCTCTACGCACTGGAACCTTGAGTTCTCGCTGGGTGCAGACGTGCTGCTGACCAGCTACGACCGCTTTAATGTCGGCGAGTACGAGGGACATTTCGAAAGGGGCATTGTACTGCCCATAGGCACAGGCATCAGTCTGGTGTATGTGATCTATTAAACAAGAAACATAAATGACCGAATAAATAAAAACTTAAGATGAAAAGATTCTTTCTTCTCTTTGGACTATTAGTATCGCTGGGAGCAGCAGCTCAGTCGGCTAGTCGTTTCGACCGTGCCGATGCATCGTGGATTCGTATCGTGCCGCCATCAGCACAGGCCAGTTCTCAGACCGTTAGCGGTTCGTTGCCTCTGGCCGACAGCCGTAAGCTTGGCAATCTCAGTAAGCAGCGCTTGGGCGAGGCCCTGGCCGACGAGATTCGTCAGCATATTGGTACGCTGTCTCCCGATAAGATGCTCTCAAGCGTAGAGCTCATCTGCTATGGTGCGCCTTCTGGCAATGCCCGTCGCAGTGAGATGCGTGGTAGTCTGAAGATGCAAGAGCTGAAGAGTGTACTCACCAACCGACTTGCAGCAGGAAAGGTGACGGTGGCCTGGATCCCCGAAGACTGGGAGGGCATCATCCGTCTGACCCGCCAGCTGCAGAACCTGCCCCTGCAGGCCGCTGCTCTCGACATCATGGAGCATATAGACGTGCAGAAGGGCCGCGAGCAGCAGCTCAAGATGCTGGCCGGAGGCGAGACCTACCGTCAGTTGCAGCAGGAAGTGTTCCCGCAGGTGCAGCGCATCGACTACGATGTACTGATAGCCTCGCGCCCCGTCGCTGCCGACGGTTCGCAGGTGTCGCTTCAGGGGCTCTATGCTACCGCTGCCAACCACAAACCAGGATCAACTGAATATTCCGATATCATAGACCTTGCCGCCCGATTGTTCCCTGACAATGCCGAGGCCGCCATCAATGCGGCTGGTGTGGCACTTCTCAGGGGAGATGTAGAACGTGCGGCTGCCTACCTCCATCCATGGCGGCAGGACAGTCGTGCCGATCTTCACCTGGGCGTTATGTTCCTCCTCAAGGGTGATGCCACCCGTGCCGAGGTACATCTCCGTCTGGCGGAAGCCCAGGGTGTACAGGAGGCCACTACGGCCCTGCGCGCACTGAAAGCTGAGACCTATAATTGGAATAATAATGATTAAAAGAGTTGAGAAAAAGAAAAGAGTAAAGACTAAGACTAAACGCTTTTCGTGGCTGCTTGCAGCCATCCCCTTATTAATGTCGGGATGTATCTTTGACGGTAGTGATGGCGACACCGCTGCCCCTAAGGAGATACGCTTCAGTACCGACGTGTGTGAACCATCTACGCGTGCCTCTTACACTGGTGCCACGTTCACCGAGTTTCTGGTGACGTCCTTGGGCGATGCTACCCCTTACTTCCAGAACCTGAAGGTGACGAAGCAGTCGGGTGGCGATTGGGAGACGGCCTCTACGAAGTACTGGCCTCCTTATCCTCTGCGGTTCTTCGGCTATGCCCCGGCGAGTCTGAAAGAGCAGGTGACTGTGGATAACTCCCAGCAGAAGCTCACGGGCTATCAGCCTGCGTCGAACGCCATCAATCAGGCCGATATCGTGACGGCTTATGTGCGTGCCAACCAGAACAGTGCCAAAGGAGCAGCTGTGCTGGGCTTCCGCCATGCGCTGTCGCAGATCGAGGTGGTGGCTAAGAACGGCGATCCGACCAAGTACACCGTCGAGGTGCTGGGTGTGAAGATCAGCCGCATACCCTCTACGGCCGACATGACGTTCCAGACGGATGCGAATGCCGATCCTGTGTGGAGTACAGCCTCAGGACCTGAGGACTATATCATCAAGGGCACTACGCCCATCACGCTGACAGCCACACAGCAGAGCATCATGTTCGGCGATCATAATTTCCTGCTCATCCCCCAGGAGCTTCTGGCGTGGACGGGTGGCTCTGCGGCCGACGGCGCCTATCTCTCTGTGCTCTGTCGTATCAAGGACGAGCTGAGCAACTGCATCTATCCCACCGACCCCACCAAGTATGGCTTTGCCGCCCTGCCTGTCGATCAGGTCTGGCAGTCGGGACATAAGTACATCTATAACGTGGCGTTCTTTACCAACGGCGGTGGTGCAGGTAAGATTGACCCGAACCCAGTGAACCCTCAAGACCCCAGCGATGCAGATGTCGACACCACGCCTGGAGGCCCGGGTAGACAGGGCGGCGATCTGGTGATCAGTGACACCCTGCTGCCTATCGAGGTTTCCGTCAGCATCATCGACTGGACTACAGGAACTAACGACAACATTGATTTGGAATTCTGACAAATAACACAAATTGAAGGAAAAAGAACCAATTAAAAACAAATAATAATAAGTGATTTAGGTAATATTAAGTAACAATCTATAAAACATTACAATTATGAAAAAGCAGTATTTTTATCTGATAGCCGCCTTGGCTACGGCAACTATCTCTGTATCTTCGTGCATCAACGATGAGTACGACCCTATGCTTGTTCACCTCTCAGTAGAAGGTCTCGGTAGTGATCTCACCAACAGGGCTGCTACCCGTGCTTCTGAAACAGACGATCTGCAGAACACCCAGTTCATCAGCGGCCTTGGCATCGAGGTTGAGGCCTATCCTACGGGTGGTACAACCACTTACACTACTGCCACCTACACTACCACAAGTACTGCAGGAACCACGGCAGGAAGTATCCAGCTTAGCGGTACGATGTACTACCATCCTACGAAGAACATCGACATCTGTGCCTTTTATCCCTCAACAGTCGTATCTACACCAACCCCGACAGCATCGTTCACGGTGAATGCCGACCAGACATCGACCAATGCGGCCAATTATCGCAGCAGCGACCTGATGTATGCCACGAAGCTCACCGATAAGGCAAAAGGCACTACCCACGGGCTGACATTCAACCACGCCATGTCGCAGATCATCGTGACGCTTCAGCCAGGCAACGGTATTACGGCATCGGATATCTCTACCAACGTGACTGCCGTGACTATCAACAACACCATTCCTACGGCTGATCTTACTTTCGGCGTCGATGGTAGTAGTGTCCCAACAGGAGTGGTTACTGCCACGGCGAATGGTACGGTCGGCGATATCGCCATACGTGGTACGCTCGATTCTGGTAGCGCCTATCTGAGCAATGTAGGTATCATCGTGCCGCAGATGGTGGCAACAGGAACCACACTCTTTACCATCGTCTACAACGGTAATAACTACACCTATGCTCTTCCTGCAGACCAGACATTTTCAGCCGGTAGCAAGTATACCTACAATTTCACGCTTAATCTGGCAGGACTGACACTCGAATCAGTGACAATTAATGACTGGACCGCTGGAAGCACGACGCCCGGAACGATCAATCTCTAATCCGACGTGTAAACAACATTACGGCTATGCGTAAGAAAAAGTTTATATACTCCGCGTTAGTGGGGCTGCTATTGCTGGCTACTGGCTGCATCAACGACGACCTGCCGACAACACCGTCGAATGACGGCGGTGTCGAGGAAGGTCCGCAGCAGCCAAAACCTGCCTTGGCACGAATCTGGCTGGCTACGTCTGTGGCCATGCAGGGCGACATGCTTGGGTTTGTGCAGGAGAACCCTGAGGCAGGGTTTACCCGTGCCGGCACAGCAATACAGTCTACGCAGTTCGATTCGGGCGAGCATTTCTACGCCTACTTCCCTAATGGCGTACGCATAGGAACCACGGATGGCGACCATGTCACGTTCTCCACCGATGGCTCCACGACCCCCGCGACTGCGCAGCAGCTGTATTTCCCGGCGGCCGTCACAAACGTTCCTGTGCATGCCTATTACCCCTCGGCGGTTACAAACACCACGTCGTCGTTCTCTGTGGCGGCCGATCAGACCGCTGATGCCAATTACAAGGCCAGCGACCTGATGTATGCCTACGGCGAGGCCACCCGCAACCCGGGGGATGCCCAAGGCTCCGGCACGCTTACCTTCTACCACCGCATGGCGAAGATCATCGTATCGGCTACGGCCAATACCAGCAAAGGTGTGAGCACCATCACCGACATACGTATCGTGGGTGGTCACCGCACCATCGACATCGCCACGCCACAGACTTGTACCCTCGGCACCACGCTCACCGATGCTAATACGACAAGCGACTATATATCCGTCTATACAGGCGGTACGTCGGCCACGGCAGAACGTGCAGCCCTGGTAGTGCCCGAGACCATTACGGGAGCATTCCTACAGGTGGTCACCAATATGGGTACGGCTACATACAGTCTCGATAATAAGACGTTCGCCAGCGGTAGCTCCTACACATTTAACATCACGATCAGTGCAGCGTCTATCGGCATCACGACTGCCATCACCAACTGGGCCAATGGCGGTACGGAGACACTGGTGAACGACGGTACTGAAGCGCTTAATTAAGTAAACACGAAGAACGGTATGAAACAGCTCAATACAACTCTCAGCACGCTATCGCGCTCGCTCATGCTAGGCGTCGTCATGCTACTGCCCGCCAGTTGCATAGAAGACAACATGGACAAGTCGGCAACGGGGGAGGGGATGGTGCCTATCAACCTCACGATAAGTCCTAAGGCTGTTTCTACCCGTACCGCCACCACCGACATCCAGTCGGCCCAGCTGGCTAGCGGACAGACGTTCTATGCCTACTTCACCAGCGCCGACGTGGCGCCGCGGAGCAGCACCTTTACGGCCGACGGGGCAGGTGGCACCACGCCTGCCAGTCAGCCTTACTTCAAACTCTCTGAGACCAGCACCGGCGTCAGGGCCTATTACCCGTCGTCGGTCACTGAGGGTACCACCTCGTTTACGGTTGAGGCCAACCAGAGCGGCGACGATGCCTATCGTGCCAGCGACCTGATGTTCGCCTCTGCTAATATCACGAAGGTTTTCCCCGCATCGACGGGTGCGCTGACCTTTGCCCATAAGATGGCGAAGATAAAAGTAACCACCACCACGCGTGTGTCGAGTATTAAGACGATAAAGCTGAAGGGCATACTGCCCACAGTGCCGTTTACGGCTTCTACCGGAGCCCTTGGGGCAGCCACGGGCTCTGCTACCGACATCACGATGTACAGTCATTCGGGACAGACGGCGAACATAAACTGCGTGGCGCTCATCCCGCCACAGAGCAAGGCGGCCGATGCTACCCTCATCGAGGTGACCTCCGCCTTACACAGCAGCACGCCGCTGACCTACAAGCTGCCTAACGCCATCACGTTCCAGAGCGGCCTGCAGTACATCTTCAACGTCGACCTCCACGAGGAGCAGCTCGTCGTCACCTACACCGTCGCCGCTTGGGGCGCAGGCAACACAAACAGTGCAGCAGTGGATGTGATTGGAAATAAATATAGGAATCCTCTATGGTACGTGGCTGAGAACAACGTGAAAAGCTATAACTCCAGTACTAAGGTTGTCACTTTTGAAACGAACCCCGCTTCCACGGGTTCTTCCTATACCTATAAGTGGTCTGACGCTATGACATACTTTGCCAAACAAACCACCTCCTACGATACCTATTGGGTCGGTGTTATTACCGATGTTAATACAGTATACAAATACCATTTGCCCGTACAGAAGGAATGGTTTAGCTTATTGCCACTCGCCGACTATAACTTGTTTGTTGCTGGCTCCTATCAGCCCAACGGTGGCTTGGTAGCCAATGCGAAGACCTGCATCTTCGGTTGCAACGATGAGACGAAAACAGGTATTGATGACTGGTCATACTGGAGCACCTATACTACAGCTAATGTCCGCTATGCTATTCGATACTTAAGCACCGATTATTGTAGCGTTTGGAAATATGAGTTCAGTGGCAGTGTGCTTACAATAACAGCCAAATTGATTGATCGTTTGGAAAAAAATAATTCTTCATTAGGAAGTACGCTCTCAACATATATGTCAAAGAATGCTACTTGGTGGAATACAAATAACGAGGAAAATGGAGAGATACAAAGAAAATTTTATGCAGTTGGTTACAGATATAATGGCGGTGCAGGAGGAACAGGTACTGCCGACACGTCTCAAGGTGAGATTGGCTATTACTGGTCAGCTACGCAGACATCAGGTGATAGTGCTCGATTCCTGTACTTCTTTAGTGCATACCTAAACGTCGGCCAGACCGTAAAGATAATGGGGGCCCCTATTCGCTTGTTCCGCAATAAATGCTAAATATACGGGGCTAAACACCCCGTGATGCGCTCTCTGAGGCTTCGCCTCGCACGATAAATGTACTACATACAAAAATATTATAATTATGACAACGATGCATGTCTTTTTACATACGCTGATCCCCTTGGTGCTGATGGCCTTGGCGATTGGCTTGACAGCGCTCCACTGGCGTAAGGTGGTGAAGAAGAACAGTATGCTTGCCAATGCCCAATACGAGCAGCTTAAGTCTGACAGTGAAGTGAACCTGCAGAATCGGTTAGGACAGCAGATGGCAGCCGTACATATGGACCGCATGAGGGATCGGGTGGCCATGGACAGACAGGCTCATGTGATGAATAGCAAGCTGGATTTCTATCACAAAGTGCTCCTCGAAGTGCAGACGTTACAGGAGTGTATGGCCTGCTACACGAAACTGATTACCTCGACGGACTTGCAGCCTGGCCAAGGGGAGTGGAACATGGTGTGCAACGAACTGAAGAAACGGACGGGTCAGATGACCGAGATGGTGAACGGCACACTGGAACTGATGGACTATGAGGACATGACCGAGATAGAACGGAACGACCAGATACCTGTGAACAGCTTCTGTCAGGATGTGTTCGATAGTTGCCTGACCTACCGGGACGGTAACGTGGATATGCGCCTGGAGACTTGTCTGGATGACGATGAGACCGTGACGACAAACATGAAGTGTCTGCAGAAGGTGCTGGTCAACCTGCTGAAATGCTCGATGCAGTTTACCCACGAGGGCGAGATCGTACTCGTGGTGAAACGATGCCATCAGCAGAACGAATTGTCGTTTGCCGTCAGTGATACAGGACTTGGTATTCCTGAGGAAGCAAAAGAGAGTGCCTTCGAACGGATACGGAACACTGATGTGTCTATCAAGATTGTCGTGGTGCGTCTGCGCCTTTGTCGTGCGCTGGTACGGCTGCTGGGCGGCACCATCTATCAGGATCCGCATAGGAAGAAAGGCACGTCGATGGTCTTTACCATAAAAGCATGAATGCTTTACATCTTTGGTGTATAATTTAATACTTTATTAGAGCTGAATCCCCGCTGTCGTGATGACACCGGGGATTCTTTTCTTTACCTATTTCGTGATGTTTATGAGGTATCGGCCGTAGTCGTTCTTGATCATGGGCTCGGCGAGCCTGCGCACTTGCTCCTTGCTGATCCAGCCTCGCTTGTAGGCTATCTCTTCAAGACAGGCCACCTTGAGTCCCTGGCGCTTCTCAATCACCTCGATGAAGGTGGATGCCTCAGAGAGCGAGTCGTGGGTGCCTGTGTCGAGCCAGGCGAAGCCGCGCTGAAGTGTCTGGACCAACAGCTCTTTCTTGGCGAGATACTGCTGGTTGACGGTGGTGATCTCCAACTCGCCACGGGCTGATGGCTTGATGTTCTTGGCTATCTCGACCACGCTGTTGGGGTAGAAGTAAAGGCCTACCACCGCATAGTTCGACTTGGGGTGCGCGGGCTTCTCCTCAATACTGAGACAGTTGCCGTCGGCGTCGAACTCTGCCACACCGTAGCGCTCAGGGTCGTTGACGTAGTAGCCGAACACCGTGGCGCGGTTGTTCTGCTCGGCATTGGCGACTGCCTGCTTCAACATACCTGTGAAACCGCTGCCATAGAAGATGTTGTCGCCAAGCACAAGACAGGCACAGTCGTCGCCTATGAACTTCTCGCCGATGATGAAGGCCTGTGCCAGCCCGTCGGGAGATGGCTGCTCGGCATATTCAAAACGTACACCTATGTCTGACCCGTCGCCCAACAGACGCTTGAAACCTGGCAGGTCGTAAGGGGTTGATATGATGAGTATCTCGCGGATGCCTGCCAGCATCAGGGTTGAGATAGGGTAATAAATCATCGGTTTGTCGAAAATGGGAATCAGCTGCTTGCTGATACCTTTTGTGATAGGGTAGAGGCGTGTGCCTGAACCACCGGCTAATACGATACCTTTCATATTTTCACTTTGTTCAAATATGCATCATCGGCGGCGCCTCAGCCATTAAAAACGAGTTTTTATGGCATTCGGCTTGCACGATAATTCATAATTATTTTAATATTCGCTGCAAAGTTACAATTATTTTTCGTAACTTTGCAGCCAAAATTGTATAAAAAGTATAAAACATGGGTTTTTGGAATCATATTTTCGGTAAGAACGATGAGCAGAAAGTAGGTGGCATGGAGGACTTCATGACGCTGATACGCGTATACTTCCAGGCTGCGATGGCATCGGACCTCGGTATCACCAACCTGGCTGCACTGCCCGATCTGCGCGTGTTCAAGGCAACCCTCAAGGTGCCAACGGTTAATAATAAGTTGGGAGTGGGCGAACGTAGTCGCTGTAAGAAAATGCTGAAAGAGATGTATGGTATGGAGGACGATTTCTTCAAGGAGATAGACCAGAGCCTGCGCAAGCGTTGTAAGAAGGTGCAGGACGCTCAGACCTATATGCTCCAGTTTCAGGGCTTCACACAGGACATCATGATGCTCACAGGTAATCTGATGAAGTTCAAGCTACGTCTGCCGGGCTTCATGAAGAAAGCCCTCTATGGCATGACCGAGAAAACAGTGGGTGACATCTTCAATAAGAACGACTTCAGCGACGCATCGGTGATGAAGACTGTTGTGGCTGTACGTGAATATAATCGCCGACTGGGCTTCTCGCAGAAATGGGTGACCGACTTTGTATACAAGGTCGTGATGCTCGCCAAGAAGGAACCTAAAAGGAACGAAGATTAAAAAATATTAAAATGTCAGCTTTGAAGCAGACATTCTGATTATTTTGCTTTAACTTTGTACACCAAATAGTTATGTGATGAATCCAAACGAGAAGGCATTAGCGACTTTCGAAACGCGTGTGCGGCAGATGATTCTCCGATTTCAGGATATGAAAAAGGAGACGGAGAGCCTGCGTGCGCAGATTGAGAAAAACGGCCAGGACATTAAAGACCTGCAGGCCAAGCTGACTCAGGCGGAAAACGACTATCAATCGCTGAAGATGGCCAAGATGATTGAAATCACCGACGGTGATCTGGAGAGCGCCAAGGGGCGGCTGTCCAAGATGATACGCGACGTGAATAAATGCATCGCCATTCTCAGCGACGAAGAATAAATAAAGGTGCTATACAATGCCAGAAGTGAATGACGAGAAACTACATATCAGGCTGCACGTCTACGACGAGGAAGTCGAGGTGACGGTCAATCGCTCCGACGAGGAGTATTACCGTAGGGCAGCCAAGCTCATCACTGACCGTTATAATGCCTATGCACAGGCTTATAAGGGCAGGAAAGGCGAGCACACCATCGCGCTTATGACGCTGATTGATGTGGCCTTGATGTATGAGCGGGAGCGTGGCAAGAACGACACGGCTCCCTTCAAGGATATTCTCTCTAAGTTGACTTCTGAGATTGAGGAAGCACTGGATGATTCGGAGAGAGTATCAATTTAACAACATAGATTATATATGGATTTAATTTTTGTATTACTGATTGCTGCCGGTGCCCTCGTATTAGGAGGCGTTGGCGGATATCTTGTTTTCCGTTATGTATTGAAAGGGAAATACAAGGAAATGATCGACTCTGCTACGAAGGAGGCTGAGGTGATCAAAGAGAAAAAACTGCTCGAAGTGAAGGAGAAGTTCCTGAACAAGAAGAGCGAGCTGGAGAAGGAGGTGCAGCAGCGCAACCAGCACATCCAGCAGAACGAGAACCGCCTGAAGCAGCGCGAGATCTCGCTGAACCAGCGTCAGGAGGAGTTGGGACGAAAGAAGAATGAACTCGACAACCAGCAGAACCGCATCGACAACGAGAAGAAGTTGCTGAGCGTGAAGGCTGAAGAACTGGAGAAGATGCAGCTGAAGGAGCGCGAGAAGCTGGAGGAAGTTTCCGGCTTGAGCGCCGAGGAAGCCAAGAACCGACTGGTGGAGTCGATGAAGGACGAGGCTAAGACTGCTGCTGCCAGCTATATCAACGAGATTATGGACGAGGCTAAGCTCAACGCTAACCAGCAGGCTAAGAAGATTGTGATTCAGACTATTCAGCGCGTGGCTACTGAGACGGCTGTTGAGAACTCGGTGAGCGTGTTCCATATCGACAACGACGACGTGAAGGGTCGTGTGATCGGTCGTGAGGGACGTAACATCCGTGCACTGGAGGCTGCCTGCGGTGTCGAGATCGTGGTCGACGATACGCCTGAGGCTATCGTTATCAGCGGTTTCGATCCTGTGCGTCGTGAGACTTGTCGCCTGGCCCTGCATCAGCTGGTGAGCGACGGTCGTATCCATCCCGCCCGTATCGAGGAGGTGGTTGCCAAGGTGAAGAAGCAGCTCGACAACGAGATTATCGAAACTGGTAAGCGTACGGCCATCGACCTGGGTATCCATGGTCTGCATCCTGAGCTGATCCGTATCATCGGTAAGATGAAATACCGTTCTTCATACGGTCAGAACCTGTTACAGCATGCCCGTGAGACAGCTAACCTTTGTGCAGTGATGGCTGCTGAGCTGGGACTGAACCCGAAGAAGGCTAAGCGCGCAGGCTTGTTGCACGATATAGGTAAGGTGCCCGATGAGGAGAGCGAGATGCCACACGCACTCTATGGTGCCAAGATTGCAGAGATGTATAAGGAGAAGCCCGATATCTGCAATGCTATCGGTGCCCACCACGACGAGATGGAGATGCAGACGCTGCTGGCTCCGATCGTTCAGGTGTGCGACGCTATCTCTGGTGCCCGTCCTGGTGCCCGTCGTGAGATCGTAGAGGCTTACATCAAGCGTCTGAACGATCTTGAGGCTATCGCCATGAGCTATCCCGGTGTTACCAAGACCTACGCCATCCAGGCTGGTCGTGAGCTCCGTGTGATTGTCGGTGCCGACAAGATGAACGATGCCGAGAGCGAGGCTCTGAGCAGTGATATCGCCACGAAGATCCAGAACGAGATGACCTATCCCGGACAGGTGAAGATCACCGTCATCCGAGAGACACGTTCTGTGGCTTACGCAAAATAAACAGATTGCTTACAATAAAAAAGGGCTCGCAACTGCGAGCCTTTTTTATTTGTTCTTCTGGTAGTAATCGAGTGCCAGCTGGACGTTCTGGATGACGGACTTGGACGAGTAGGTGGCGCCTGTAACGGCATCGACCTGTCGGGTCTTGGCATCCTTCACCTTCAGGCCGTTCCATTTCTCGGCCAGTGCCTTCTTGACCTTTGCATAGTATTTGGGAGATTCCTGCGACTTGAGGAACTCAACCTTCTCTACCTTATTCTTTTTAATATAGACCTTCATTGGGGTGGGACCGTTATAGCCCTCGATGTTCTTGCCGATCGTAGTGGTATTGATGACATAGACATCATTCTCTTTTGTGATGGTGTTGTCGCCAACCATGAAACTCTGTACTGCGAATACGGCTGCCATCAGTGCGCAGCCGCCGATAATCCTAAAACTAATCTTTCTCATGTCTTCTTATTAAATATTTCGGGGTGCAAAGTTACGGATTATTTATTTCTTGTGCAAGAACCGATACGCAATTTGTTGCTCTGGACAGAGAAAATCATAATTTCTAAGTATTGCCCGAGTGATTATTTATTTGTAATTTTGCACACGGAAATAATGGTTTTGTTATTAGAATAAAAGAGTAATTATGAAGATTGAAAAGATTCATGCAAGAGAAATCCTCGATTCAAGAGGTAATCCTACAGTAGAAGTTGAAGTAACGCTTGAGAATGGTGTCATGGGACGCGCAGCCGTTCCATCAGGTGCTTCTACAGGCGAGAACGAGGCTCTGGAGCTTCGTGATGGCGACAAGGGACGCTATCTCGGTAAAGGTGTGCTGAAGGCCGTTGAGAATGTAAATAAGGTAATTGCACCTGCATTGAAGGGCGACTGTGTGCTGGAGCAGCGTGCCATCGACTATAAGATGCTGGCACTCGACGGTACACCAACGAAGTCGAAACTCGGTGCCAATGCCATCCTCGGTGTGTCGCTGGCATGTGCTCAGGCTGCCGCCAAGGCTCTGAACATCCCCCTTTATAGGTATATCGGTGGTGCCAACGCCTATACGCTGCCTGTTCCTATGATGAACATCGTGAATGGTGGTGCTCACTCTGCCGCTCCTATTGCCTTCCAGGAATTCATGATCCGTCCGGTAGGTGCCAGCAACGAGAAAGAGGCTATCCGTATGGGTGCTGAGGTGTTCCACAACCTGGCTAAGTTGCTGAAGGCTCGTGGTCTTTCAACAGCCGTAGGTGACGAGGGTGGCTATGCGCCTGACTTCGATGGTATCGAGGATGCGCTCGACACGATTGTCGAGGCTATCAAGAAGGCTGGTTACGAGCCTGGCAAGGATGTGAAGATCGCCATGGACTGTGCCGCCTCTGAGTTTGCTACCTGTGAGGACGGTAAGTGGTTCTATGACTATCGTCAGCTGAAGAACGGTGCCAAGAAAGATCCTAACGGTAAGAAACTTTCTGCCGATGAGCAGATTGCCTATCTGGAGCAGTTGATTACCAAGTATCCTATCGACAGTATCGAGGATGGTCTTGATGAGAACGACTGGGACAACTGGGTGAAGCTGACAGAGAAGATCGGTGACCGTTGTCAGTTGGTGGGCGACGACCTGTTTGTGACCAACACCAAGTTCCTGGAGAAGGGCATCAAGATGGGAGCTGCCAACTCAATCCTGATTAAGGTAAATCAGATTGGTTCGCTCACTGAGACCCTTGAGGCTATCGAGATGGCTCACCGTCATGGTTACACCACTGTGACCTCACACCGCTCTGGTGAGACCGAGGATACCACGATTGCCGATATCGCCGTGGCTACCAACAGCGGTCAGATTAAGACTGGTTCGCTGAGCCGCACTGATCGTATGGCTAAGTACAACCAGCTTATCCGTATCGAAGAGGAACTTGGCGAGCAGGCTGCTTATGGTTATCAGCGACTGAAGTAATATAGAGTTAAATAAACAACTTTTTTTGTATAAATCATTGATAATAAGAATGCGGATAGACTGTGAAGCCTGTCCGCATTTATTGTTTGGGTAATAAGGAAAATCAGAACTGAGGCAGGGCCGGTAGGTTTACTGCTTTAATGGCCATGCACTCCATCTCTATCAGCCAGCCCGGGCGACAGACGGGAGCGTGGACAATGACGCAGGGCTTACCGGGGAAACGCTCCTCGAAGAGAGAGCGAACCAGATTGTAGTCGGCCACGTCGCGCAGATAGACAATCATCTCTGCCACGTCGTCGTAGGTGCATTCGGCCTCCTTCAGCAAAGCCTCGACATTCTCCCACATGCGAAGGGTTTGTTTCTCAATGTCCTTAGGGAACATAATCTCTCCCTTGTTGTTGATAGAGGCTGTTCCCGAGATAAAGACATGGCGTCGGTCGGCATAGTCGACATAGGTACCACGCTCGAAACTTACACCATAGTCGCTGGTACGATTGAGATGGGTGGGGGCATACAGATAGTGAATCTGCTCCTGGCGGATGCCGGCGATGGCATAGTTGTCCATCTGAGAGAGCACATTAGGATCCTGCTGGCGGCCACCGATGCCTGTAGAGGCAATGAAGTGGGTGTGGACAGTAAGGCCTTGGGTGAAGAATACCTGGTTACGGGCACGAACCACACCGCCGTAGTTTAAGTCGATATCGTTGACGAAGAGCCATGTGCGAATGCAGTTCTCGGAGAGTTTACAGCCCTCCTCTGCCAGTTGCATGATATACTCGTTGAAGAGCAGGCGCATCTGGTATTCTGAGTTGGCTGCAAGGTTATGGGCTGAGGCATTATAGAGATGGCGGAACTCGCCATGACTGACCTCATAGAGACCGCTGTTGGTCATGCCCGTCTGAACGTTGGTCATGAGATAGACCCACAGGGCAATCTTCGTGCCGTCGAGCGGGGCCTGCTGTATGATACTCTTCGCACAGTCGGTGACATCGGCCACAATGACATCGTCGGCCTGATTGGCTGCGTCGCTCAGGAAGTAGCGCTTAAATACGGCCTGAGTGCCTGGCAGCTTGTCGAGTAGTGTCTGGTATGCGTTCATAATGGCTTCCAGCTGCTTGGCATACGGCAAACGCTGGTCGCTGACATGAAGCATCGCATGATATTCGCAGACATCGGTGCCGCAATCGAAGCAAAAGACTTCGGCGCGTGTGTCCTTAAAATCCAGGTTTATGAGTTTTGGTTTCATTGTTTTGTTCTTTTAGGGTGCAAATTTACGAATATTATTCGAGAAATAAGCAAAACCGCAAAGAAAAGTGCAACAACATAGATCAGGTAAGACGGTGTAGAGACTGTCTGATCGTTGTTAGCGAACTTGCATTGGTATTCAATCATCTTGTCGATATAGGCATCGACGGTGGTCCAATGTCCTGCCTCTATCTCTGCCTGGAGGTGGGGGAAGACCTCGCGGATATACTTCTGGTGTTCAGTGCTGACCGAAGCAGGAAGGAGGTCGGATGCTGAATACCAGGCAACAGTGCCGTCGGTCTCGGTATGGGGGAAAATGCGCAGTGTGATCCAGTTAGACTGTCTGAAGATGTAGGATGCGAATATCTGCTCAGAGGTCAGACTGTCGTTGGCCGCCATGAGCCGATGGGCATGTGAACTGAGCGGGGCGATGCTCTCTCCGTCGTTGATGAGTAACCTGCAGAAGTGTGCTGCCTGAGCTTTCGGCATGATGAGCGGTGCAGGCATAGCAAATACTGACCCTGCCATAAACAGCAGGGCCAGTATGAGTGTTGTATAGCGTCTGTTACGATTCTGCATTTAGATGGACTCTATGAATTTGACGATGGCATCACGGTCGGCCTTGGGCAGATTATAGAACTTCTCTGTCGGACGGTAGGCGTCGGACTTCTTGCTATAGCCATGCCACATGATAGCCTCGATAACGGTTCGGGCACGGCAATCGTGCAGACGGTCGTCGGCACCTGTCAGCTGGCGTGAGAGACCACGACCCCAAAGTGGCGTGGTGCGGCACCAACCGGTACGAATGTCGTTCATCATGAACAGACGGTGCTGAACCATGTCGGTATAAGGCCAGATGGTCTGGTTGGCATAACGGGGCATGATGCTCTTGGCATCCTTGCCGATGCTCTTGGCGTAGGCCTTGATGCTGGCGTCGATCCACAGATTGTCGGCACCGGTCTTCCATGACGGGCGATGACAGTTAGCGCAACCGATCTCGGTGAAGAGGGTCTTGCCACGCTTTACGGCATCGTCGTTCAGATTACGGGCGGCAGGAACGGCAAGACCGCGGTGCCATACCATGAACTGGTAGTACTGCTTGTCGTTCATCTCTTCCTCACCACCATAGTACTCATCGTTAAGCAGGTATTTCTCGAAAGTGTCCTTGTAAGCGATGGATGGTGTGTTCAGCACTTCATAGACACGTGCGGCAATGCCTTCGTCGGTACCGTCGGCATAGTAGGGATGCAGAATGCTGGCAAATGAGGAACCGTGCTCTTTGATATAGCTGATGACCTCAGGGTCCTCGCTCTGAGCCTTAGCCCAGGCTGTGGTGGTGTAGAGCCAGTGGCGGTCGCTACGCGTCACGTTGGTGATGTTCCAGACGGCATTGGCACCGGCACCATCCTGCAGAGAGCCACGGGTCATGGCGTAAGTGAAACGCTTCAGAGGTCCATGAGAACCGTGATGAGCACCTGTGTCGTTGTAAGGAGCACTGTAGTAGGCACTGGCCTTGAAGGTGTTGGCCTCTTTGTCCCACATGGCAGGATTCAACTCGGCATGCTTAGCCTCGGCAGCCCACTGTTTCTCAATCTCCTCGTCGTCGATGGCGTCGAGCAATCCCGTACCATAGACACCGATGGTCGACTCTAAACGTACGTCGTAGTTGGTTGGCTTAGGATTGGTGTTGAAAGCCGACTGAGGAATACGAACCTCCGGATAAATCAGCTCGTACTTCTCGCCATCGGGGAATGTCATAGCCAGTCCGCTCTCCATGGCAGTCACGGTCTTCCAGTCAATCTGTATCTGGTTCTCGTCGATTGGTGCTTTAAACGGAGCCATGGCTGCCGTCTGCGGCATACCTGTTACCTCAGAGATGTAGGCGTTGTTGTCGGGGTGGTAGATGACCAGCAGATAGCCGTTGCCGATGGTGTTGGCACGGTATTCCGTCTGGCGCTTACCATGGCCGTAGCTTGGATGACAGGCTATGCAGCTGTTACGAACCCATGCCGGGCCCAGACCTTTACGGGGTGCTACGTCGAAGGTGTAAAGATGCTCGAAGAAATCCTCACCTGTATTGAAATGGTCCTCCATACCTGCAATGTTCACGACAGCAGGGGTTGGGGCAGAGTAACTGGCTTTCTCGGTAGTTCCTAATTCTCCACCGGGAAACCACTCTTCAGCGCTGAAGACATCGTTGGCCTTGCCGAAGGCTTGTTCCTCGGGGACCAACGGACCAAGTTCACTGCTATTGTCGTCAGAGCAACTTGTAAGGCCCTGAAAGGCTAACAGACTGATAAGCGTGAACTTTGAGATGCTTTTAAAGTTTGTCATAAAGAATTGTTTTGTTTATTTTAAGCGATAAAGCGTCCCACCATGTTTCAGGTGAGGCGCTGTTGTATAACGTATAGAGATATTCCTACTCTTCTACTTCCCAGTCTTCATCATCTTCGAAAGCAATGCCCCAGATGGTGCTGCAGTACTTTACAAATGCTGATGGCATATTGCTGATGGCCTCGATGGCTTTTACATAGCCATTCTCGACGGCGGTGTTGACACCCTCGCTCTTTACACTGGCAAAGAATGTGTGGAAGCTGTAATCGTTGGCTTTCTTATCTGTAGAACCCAACCAGATGTTACGGATAGAACGGATGTTGTCGCGGAAGTCGGCAATAGAGTTGTAGCTATAAGGTGACTCTACATAAGAGATGTCGCCTGAGGCAAACGGATTGGCAATCTTGGCTGTACCAACCTCGTTGGCGATACCTACGCAGCTACCCTCATCGTCGGAAAGGATCTGTGAGATGGCGGCCTTCAGGGTGGGGAAGGTGCTCTTGCTGCCGTCAATACCGGCGTTGATGAGGTTGTCGCCATAAGAGAGACCTGCCTCAGTGGTGTAGTCGAGACCTGCGGCTTTGACAACAGCTACACGACTGCTGTTCTTCTCACCTTCCCATGCAACCTGCAACTGGAAGGTGCGCTGCTTCAGCAGCGTACAGATGGTCTGGGCATAAGCCAGCTCCTTAGCACCGGAAATATTCTCGAAATTCTTATAGGTGTCGTTGGCCTGCAGCTCAGCAACCTTACGTGGCTGACCGTCGCGGAACAGGATGAACTCCAAGGCGTGGAAACCAAGGATGGTGGCATCCTCCAGCATCTCGTCGTTCATACCGTTATTGAAATAGCTCAGCAGCAGCGAGCGGTTCAGAGGCCATGAGTCGATAGTCGGGTCAACGTCGAAGTCGGAAGCGGCACCCATCAGGAACGCTTCACTACGCTCCCAATACTTACGTGCTTCCTTGAAGTCCTCACAAGCTGAGTTGATCTGTGCCTGTGTGATGGTGCTTACAGTCAGTCCGTTGAGGGTCTTTTCCAGTTTCTCAGTCTCATCGGCCAGCTGGGTATAGGTGGGGATGATGACATTGCTAACCAGATTCTTCAGCACCTCGCGGAGATAAGTCTCCTGAGCCTCAGACAGCTTTGCCTGCTGAATAGCGGCATTAGCTGAAGTCAGCTGGTCGACCAGGTCACCGCAATTGTCGATGGCTGCCTCGCCAAAACTCTTAACAGAATAGTTAGCAGCAACTGTATTCAGGTCGTAATTGTCCTCGTCTACAATTGGTGTTGTCTTAACAAGATCGAAAGAGGTCTCTTCGTTCTCGTTTTTGTCATCATCGCTACATGATGTAAAAGTCATAGCACCCATCAGGAGTGCAGCTGAAAGAATAAAATACTTTTTCATTGTTGATAATTATTATGTTAACTTTTTACTTTTATGATTATGCTTTACAAGAAAAAGCCCTCGTATGCAACACCGATGTTTACGGAAGGCTCGTTGTTGTAGAGGCTCTTCAGAAAACGTTTTGAGTATTCTGCCTTAATGGCTATCTGAGGTACGGGATGGTAGTTCACACCGACAGCCATGCGTTTTACTTCTGTATAATCGTAGGCGGTGCCTTTTGTGTTACTGGCATAGGGGTTGTATTGCTCATAACGTCCGAAAACGAAAAGTTTCTTATTGTCATCACGCAGCTGCTGTATCTGTGAGAAGATGTCGTAGCCTGCTTCGATGCCAATGGCATAGGCATTTTTGCTGACAAAGGCGGAGTGCTTGTAAGGCGACTTGGAGTTGAGGCGATTGTATACGTACTTCAACTGGTCGGCATCACCCAGATATCCATAGTCTGCCTGTCCGCGAACAATCCAGTTGTGTCCTTTGTAGGTGAAGTCGAAAGCACCAATCAGAACATCTCCTTTGTATTCGGCGTCGACACCATTGGCGTTGCGGGGATAGCTGTTGCCGATGCTCTGGCCATAGTAGCCGCTCAGACCAAGGCGCAGACCGGGAACAGAATAGTTGTCGATGCGGAGCGCTACACCATATTTGTTGGCAACGTCAAACTCCAGAGGTGACTTATGGCCTTTACGAACCCATCCTACATTGGTGAAATTGTCGGCATTCAATCCAGCAAGGAACTGTGCCTCATAGCGGAACTTACCGGCACGTCCCCAGAAACTGACACCGGTCTGATGCCATGTAGAGGGCATGATGGTGTTCTCGCCTTCTGGGCGATAGACCGTGAAGAAGTTCAGCGGTTCATGATAGGCATTGGTGAGTCCTACGGGTACAACGATATGACCGAATTTCAGATGGGCTGCATTCGAGAAGGTCTTCTGGATCCAGAACTGCTCAAGTTCTACCTCACCGCCTTTCTCTGTCTCCTGCTCCCATTCGCCACCTTCCTCATCTTCTTTCTCATAAGCGATACCGGTACCGCCATGTTCAAACTCGATCTCAGTACCGAAGGTCCAACCCTTTCCGAAGTCGTAACCCATATATACTACCATGTGGGGAATATCGAAACGTCCGTGGCTGGGGTCGTTCTTATGCTGTTCCGGCTGACTGTACCGGCTTACGTGGTCGCTAAAATAATTACGGCTGTAAGCAATTTCGCCATAACCTCCTACAGAAAACTTCTTGCCAGTGGCATGTTGCATCACGCTGTCGCCAGCCACCTCTTGTGCCTGTAACGTGGTGGTAAAAAGACCAACCATGGCACACATTGTAAAAATAGTCTTATTCTTCATTTTGTATAAACCTAGAACCATTACTAAAATCGGCTGCAAAGGTAGACCTTTCCAAGTGATTACACAATACCTAAAAATTATGAAAATGGGTTAAATAGACCTATATAAGAGAGTTAGGAGGATAAAAATACCTAATAATGATTATTGCGTATTCCAAAAATAATGTATAATTTTGCAGCCGTAATCATTATTAGGTACATACAAAAGATGAAGAATCAAAAGATGTATGAAGCGGACGATAAGATGATCTCTTTGATCCGCGATAATTATGACCTGCTGCAGTCGCTTGGCAGTTTCGGCATCAGTCTTGGCTTCGGTGATAAGACCGTGAAAGAGACATGTGAGGATAATAATGTAGATACCTATACTTTTCTGGCTGTGGTCAACTATACCATCAACGGTTATGGTGAGTTTGATGCCGATGAGCAGATCAGTGTTCCTACGCTGATGCATTATCTGGAAGCCAGTCACGCCTATTTCCTTGACTTCCAGTTGCCCTTTATACGCCGAGAACTTTCTGAGTCGCTGAACGAAGATGACTCGTTGGCCAGACTGATACTGCGATTCTACGACGAATACGCCCATGAGATACGTCGTCATATGCAGTACGAGCAGAAAACACTGTTCCCTTATGTGCAGACATTGCTGGAAGGACGGCCGGCCAATGATTATAATGTAGAGACATTCTCGAAGCATCATGGTGCTGCCGACAAGAAGTTGCGTGAGTTGAAACTGCTTATTATCAAGTATCTGCCTCAGGACGGCTTGCATAATAACCAGCTTACGGCAACCCTGCATGATATCTACGACAACGAGGCCTGGCTGCGTCAGCATGCACAGGTGGAGGATCATATCTTCGTGCCTGCCATTCGTCGTCTGGAGCAGATGACCAAGCAGAATGATGTGTCGAAGAATATCTCAGACATGGTGTTCAAGAATGGTGTTGCGCAGAGTCAGGATGCCCTCTCTGACCGTGAGAAGGATGTGATTGTCGCATTGGTACAGGGGATGGCGAATAAGGAGATTGCCGACCACCTGTGTATCTCTATCAACACAGTGATTACGCACAGAAGGAACATAGCCCGCAAGCTCCAGATACATTCTCCTGCAGGCTTGACGATTTATGCCATCGTAAACGGACTTGTTGATATAAGTAGTGTGAAACTATAAAAGAAATCCCCACCATTGCGGCGGGGATTTTTGTTTTATATGGCGTTGATGTCGACATAGCCATGCATGACGGCATAGATGGTTAGTGCCGAAACACTCTTCATGCCTAGTTTCTCCATGATGTTTTTACGATGGGTGATGACTGTTGCCAGACCAATATTGAGCTTGTCGGCTATCTCCTTGTTGATATAGCCCTGAACAATAAGACTCATCACTTCGATCTCACGGTCGGTAAGAATCTTCTGACTTAGCACCTTTGGCATCGGTGGCAGGTTCTCACCCTTCCCATGAGCATGCTGCTCGAGCATCAGCAGTGAGCGTACCAGTTCTTGTTCGGGAACATTGATACACAGGCAGTGGAACTCGGAGAGCTGTGACATGGTGTCGAGGCTGAGTGTCAGTACGATGGTCTTGCGACGATGCGCCATGAAAAACTCCTTATGCTCCAGAACAATGCTCATAGCAACAAAGAAGTGGAAGTACTTCTCCGGGTGGTTGGCCTCTAGCTCAAGAAAAGAACCGTAGGTGTCGACTGTCATGATGGGCATGACAGTCTGTAACATCTGTTTTAATCCCAGCGATGAGAGCGTGTTGGGATCGATGATAGCAACCTTCGGTCTTCCTTGCATCATGATAAGAATCCTAATAAAGCACCTGCGGCAACAGCAGAGCCGATGACACCTGCAACATTCGGACCCATGGCATGCATGAGCAGGAAGTTGTGGCGGTCGTACTCCAGACCGAGGTTGTTACTGATACGTGCAGCCATAGGTACGGCACTGACACCGGCATTACCAATCAGCGGGTTCAGTTTCTTACCCTCAGGCAAGAAGAGGTTCATCAGTTTGACGAAGCATACGCCTGATGCGGTAGCAATCATGAAGGCCATTGCGCCAAGTGCAAATATCTTGATGGTGTTGAAGGTCAGGAACTCAGAAGCCTGAGTCGAGCAACCTACGGTGAGACCCAACAGCATCACTACGATATCATTGAGGGCTGCTCCAGCGGTCTTTGCCAGGCGGGTGGTCTTGCCACTTTCTTTCAGCAGGTTGCCGAAGAAGAGCATACCCAGCAGAGGCAGACCTGATGGCACGATGAACGTGGTCAGCAACAGTCCGATGATCGGGAAGAGAATACGCTCAGTCTGTGACACGTTACGCCCAGGCTTCATCTTGATGACGCGCTCGTTCTTGGTGGTAAGCAGACGCATGATGAATGGCTGAATCACGGGTACAAGAGCCATATAAGAGTAAGCACATACGGCAATGGCACCCATCAGGTTGGGTGAGAGTTTAGAACTGAGGAAAATAGCTGTAGGACCATCGGCACCACCAATGATAGCGATACCGGCAGCCTGTGAAGGCTCAAAGCCCATGGCAAGGGCCACCATGTATGCTCCGAAAATACCAAACTGGGCTGAAGCGCCAATGAGCATGAGCTTTGGATTAGCCAATAGAGCCGTGAAGTCGGTCATGGCTCCGATGCCCAAGAATATCAGAGGTGGATACCAGCCTTGGCGTACACCTTGATAGAATATGTTCAGCACGGAATTGTCTTCATAGAGTCCGATCTCCAGGCCGGCATCTGCTCGGAAAGGAATATTGCCGAGAATGATACCAAGTCCGATAGGAATGAGCAACAGAGGCTCGAAGTCTTTCCTGATGGCCAGCCAGATGAAGAAGGCCCCCACCGCAATCATGATCAGATTTCCGACTGTGGCATTTGCAAAAGCCGTGTAAGTCAGAAACTCATGAAAGTTCTGTATGATAAACTGTCCTAAATCCATAGCTTATCCGATGGTTAAAAGAACTGAACCTTCCATGACGCTCTCGCCTTGCTTGACAGCAATGGAGGTAACGGTTCCTGCATATTCTGACTCTATGTTATTCTGCATCTTCATAGCTTCGAGTACGAGTACGGTATCACCAACGTTCACCTTGTCGCCTACGTTGACCTTCACATCGATGATGGTGCCTGGCAGTGGTGCTTTTACAGAAGAACCGGCAGCTGCAGATGGAGCAGGAGCAGGAGCTGCGGCGGGGGCAGCAGCGGCAGGAGCCACTGCAGGGCGAGCCACGGGCTTGGGTGCCTCTATGCGCACCTTCTTCAGCGAACTGGTAGGATTGATGGGCTGCTTCAGCTCTACGTCGAAACGGATGCCGTTCACGTTCACCTTGGCTACGTTACCCTCTACTTCTTCTATTTCTACGTCGTAATCGACGCCTTGTACTTTATATTGATACTTGTTCATATCTCTTAATCTGTAAGTTATTTAATAATATTCCATCCAGACTGTCTTGCCTTGATGGTGATGATACCACTTTCTACGTCGTGTACGTCTTCCTGATACTGCTTGAGTGCCATGGAGATGACGGCTATGTAAAGCTCCTTGTCGATGCCCTTGGTCTTAAGACCGTCTTGCAGGAGGTTGCCTGTAGCATGGGCGATGTCGTGAGTTACTTCTACCGTCTTGGTCACTGTCTTAATAGGCTGTGTGTTGACAACCTTCTTTGCAGTGTCAAGGTGCGCCATAATCAATCCGAAGAACCAGAAGAATATGAACAGGACGGCCAGACAGAAGAATACGATACCCATGGCCAGCAGAGTGATGCCGAATCCGTGGGGGTCTTCGCGCTTCAGTTTGGCGTCTTTCGTCTCGTCGGTCTTGATAAAGTTCTCAATACCGGGCGTGACGTTTTCAGCTTTCTTGATGCTCCAGTTGTTACCATGGCGTGCATAGCTCTGGTCGGCAGCCAGTGCGGGTACCGTAACAGAGTCGATCAGTTCCACAGCATTACCATTGTAGAAGCCAATCCATACAGGTTCCGAGATAGGAACGGGAAGTGAGAGGTGCAACTTACCCTTGGTAGGGGTAGAGTTTGCAAAGAATACCAGATGCTGTCTACCGCCGATCTGCGTACGAGGGTCACCGTTAGGGATTACACTCATGCGCTTGATACGTTCGGGGACGCTCATCTCTTTGTCAAGGACATGCCGGTCGGTGGTAAGATACATGCCGCGGATATTGTAGGTAGTAAACGAGATGTTTTCCAACTCAATCCACGCCTCACGTTCACCGAACTCATCCTGAATGCTGGCAGTATTGTTGGTAAGCACCTCGCTGATTCGAATATTCCTGGCTCCCTGAGCCATACTCGCCGAGGCGCTTATCAACATCATACTGCAGAGCAGAAGTCTGTACTTGTTCATGTTGTTGTTTAGGTGTATTATTATATTTATGTTTATGTCTAGTTATATACCTAATTCCTATCCGCAGAAGAACAGCACGACAATCTGTGCCGTGAAGATGCGCAGGAACATTGCGAGCGGGTAGACCGTCGAATATCCCAATGCAGGAGCCTCCTTTGAACAGATGCTGTTCGCGTAAGCCAGTGCGGGGGGATCGGTATAGGTACCAGCCACCATACCAGCGATGGTAAAGTAGTTGAACTTGAACCTCATGCGTGCGATAGGACCGACTATCAAGATAGGTATGATGGTAATCAGGAAACCTGTCAGTACATAGAGCAAGCCATCGCCCTGTACTACTGTCTCGAAGAAGTTGGCTCCAGCCTTGATACCTACAGAGGCCAGGAAGAGCACCAGTCCTATTTCTCGCAACATCATGTTTGCCGAAGTGGTGGTATAGGTTACCAGATGAATCTTATAGCCATATCGGCCAATCAGGATAGCGATGATCAGCGGACCACCTGCCAGACCCAGTTTCACAGGAACGGGCATGCCAGGGATAGCAATAGGCAGTGAACCGAAAATCAATCCCAAGAAGATTCCAACGAAGATGGTGGCGATGTTTGGCGCATCCAAACGGCGCAGGCTGTTTCCCATCTTGCCAGCCACATTGTCGACAGCATCCTCAGGACCTACGACCATGATGCGGTCGCCTACCTGCAAGGGCAGGGTCGGAGAGGCGAAGATGTCCATGCCGTGACGGGTTACACGGGTTACGTTAACACCATGAACGCTTGAGAAGTGGAGCGATGCCAGTGTCTTGCCATTCACCTTCGGGTTAGTAATCACAATGCGCTTTGAAACCATAGGCTGATCCTGCTGCTCGAAATCGATGTCGAGCTTGGGACCGATAAAGGCAGTGATAGCCTCCTGATCGGCTTCTGCACATACAATCAGCATCTGGTCGCCCATGTGGAAGATGGTATCACGGTTAGGGATAAACAGTTCGCCTTCGTGCACCAGGCGTGACACCACAAAGTCGCGGTTCAGGAAGTCGTGTACCTGCAGCAGAGTCTTACCCTCCAAGTATTTGTTGGTTACCTCCAAGTGCATCTTGTAAGGCTTCTTGTTGGTGTTGGTTTCCTCCATCGCAATCAGCTCTTCCTCTTCTTTTTCAAGCTTTACATTGCAGATATACCTTATTAATATAGTTGCGCCGATAATACCCAGTACGCCGAGCGGATAGGCACAGGCATAAGCCGATGCAATCTGGGGAGCACCATTGGGGAATACTGTGTTCAGTGCTTCATTGGCAGCACCAAGTCCAGGAGTGTTTGTCACGGCACCATAGAGCGTACCTACCATCATCGGCAGGTTGGTTACTTCGTTGGTATCAAAGAAAATGTAGTAGCAGGCAAACATGACGAGGATGTTCAGCAGAATAGCACTCGCTGCCAGTCCGTTGAGCTTAACGCCCTGAGTACCAAAGCTCTCGAAGAAACCTGGTCCGACCTGCATACCAATCATAAAGACAAACAGAATCAGTCCGAAGTCTTGTACGAAAGTCAGAATCGGGGCGGGGGCTGTGAATCCAATGTGGCCTGCCAGAATACCGGCAAATAAAACGAAAGTAACACCAAGAGAGATTCCAAAGACCTTGATTTTTCCCATATATACACCAATGGCGATCACGATAGCATAGAGCAAGGTGATGTGAGCCACGGTGTCAGTGGTTGTAAACAGGTCTTTCAACCATTGAAAAGATTCCATAAATACTACTAACTTTTTTTATTCTCAAATTTCGAGTGCAAAGGTACTAAAAAATGCGCAACTTATGCAATTTTGTGTGCTTAATTTTGAATAAAAACCGTTTTTTTATTTCTTTCACAATTCAATTGATTGATTTGTCTAAAAAGTTTGTATCTTTGTCGCCTAATTAATTGCAGCTTAAAACAACTTATATAATAATTTAACGTATCTATGGCAAACAAAGAAAAGCTCTTTACCGAGTTTACAGCTCCGACCACTCAAGAGTGGCTCGACAAGATTGAGGTCGACCTGAAAGGTGCCGATTTCCAGAAGCGCTTGGTATGGAGAACTAATGAAGGTTTTAATGTACAGCCCTTCTATCGCCGTGAAGACCTGGCGAACTTGAAGACACCCGATGCTCTCCCTGGAGAGTTTCCGTTTGTACGTGGCAACAAGAAGGACTCTAACACATGGTATGTTCGTCAGAACATTTCTTTAGATGGCGCGGCTAACGCAACATCTAACGAGATTGCTAAGGCGGCCAATGCCAAGGCGCTTGATATCCTGAATAAGGGTATCGACTCGTTGGGTTTCCACATCCCTGGTAAAATGGTTTCGATGGATACTATCGAGACGCTGCTCGATGGCATTTACTGCGAGTGTGTAGAGGTTAACTTCTCTACCTGTCAGCGTCATTCGCTCGAACTCGCCGAGATCCTGAAGACCTATTGGCAGAAGAAGGGCTATGATAAAGAAAAGATAGTAGGCTCTATCGAGTGGGATCCCATGAAGAAGATTGTGATGACGGGTAAGGATGTAACACCTGTACTCGCATTCGGTCCCAAACTGGCCGAGTCGCTCAAGGAGTATCCCAACTTCCGCAGTATCATCGTTCATAGCGATGCACTTAACAATGCTGGCGCTTATATCGTTCAGGAGTTAGGTTATGCACTGGCTTGGGGTAACGAGTATCTGCAGCAGCTTGTAGACGCTGGTGTGGATGTTGATCTGGCCGCTAAGAGCATTAAGTTTAATATGGGCGTTAGCGAGAACTATTTTATGGAGATTGCCAAGTTCCGCGCTGCCCGCCTGCTGTGGGCTCAGATCGTCAAGCAGTACGAGCCTAAGTGCGACTGTGCTTGCAAGATGATTATCAACGCTACCACCTCTACTTATAACCAGACGCTGTTCGACAGCTATGTAAACCTGCTCCGTTCTCAGACGGAAGCCATGAGTGCTGCCCTGGGTAGTGTTCACTCGATGGTGGTAACACCGTTTGATGCGCCTTACGAGGAGGCAACCGATTTCTCGGAGCGTATCGCCCGCAACCAGCAGTTGCTGATTAAGGAAGAGAGCCATTTCGACCGTATCGTCGACCCATCTGCAGGTTCGTATTATATCGAGCACCTGACCGATGCACTGGCTACCGAGGCTTGGAAGATATTCCTGAAGGTAGAAGAGGAGGGAGGTTTCCTGGCTGCCATCAAGGCTGGAACCATTCAGGACGATATCAACGCTACCAACGTGAAGCGTCATGGTGATGCTGCCAAGCGTAAGGAGTTCCTGCTGGGTACCAACCAGTTCCCTAACTTTACCGAGAAGAGCGAGAACAAACGCGCCTACAAGCACCATTGCGGTTGTGGCGGCGTGCACCATCATGGAGAAGAGACTGTGGCCTTTAAGGGTATCGAAAGCACCCGTCTGGCTGCCGACTTCGAGAATCTGCGCATCCATACCGAGGAGACTAAGGTGCCTGTAGCCTTTATGCTTACCATTGGTAACCTTGCCATGCGCCAGGCTCGTGCCCAGTTCTCATGTAACTTCCTGGCTTGTGCTGGTTATAAGGTGATCGATAACCTTGGTTTTAAGACCGTTGAGGAAGGTGTTGATGCCGCTCTCGAGGCTAAGGCCGATATCGTGGTTATCTGCTCGAGCGACGATGAGTATGCCGAGTATGCTATCCCTGCCTTTAAGTACCTCGATGGTCGCGCCATGTTCGTAGTTGCTGGTGCGCCTGCTTGCATGGAGGATTTGAAGGCCGCTGGCATCGAGAACTTCGTTCACGTCAAGTGTAACGTACTTGAGACTTTGAAAGAATATAATCAGAAACTTGGTATCTAAAGAATAGGAGACTTGAATTATGCGCAAACAATTTAAAGATATAGATATCTATGCAGGCATCAAGGCTCAAGATGGTGCCAAGTGGATTAAAGACAATGGAATCGTAGAAAACTGGAAGACCCCAGAGCATATTGAGGTGCGCCCCGTTTATACGAAAGAGGACCTTGAAGGTATGGAACATCTCGACTTTACAGCAGGTATCCCTCCCTATCTGCGTGGTCCGTATTCGATGATGTATCCGTTCCGCCCTTGGACCATCCGTCAGTATGCCGGATTCTCAACGGCTGAGGAGTCGAATGCATTCTATCGCCGTAACCTGGCAGCTGGTCAGAAGGGTCTTTCTGTAGCCTTCGACCTGCCGACACACCGTGGTTACGACCCCGATAACGCTCGTGTTGTAGGTGATGTTGGTAAGGCTGGTGTGTCTATCTGCTCACTTGAGAATATGAAGGTTCTCTTCAATGGTATTCCTCTCAACAAGATGTCGGTCTCTATGACCATGAATGGTGGCGTGTTACCTGTATTGGCCTTCTACATCAACGCAGGTCTGGAACAAGGCGCAAAACTGGAAGAGATGGCTGGTACGATTCAGAACGATATCCTGAAGGAGTTCATGGTTCGTAACACCTATATCTATCCGCCCGCATTCTCAATGAAGATTATCGCTGATATCTTCGAGTACACCTCGCAGAAGATGCCTAAGTTCAATAGCATCTCTATCTCAGGTTATCATATGCAGGAGGCAGGTGCTACGGCTGACATCGAGTTGGCTTATACCTTGGCTGACGGTATGGATTACCTGCGTACTGGTGTGAATGCCGGTATCGATGTGGATGCTTTCGCTCCTCGACTCTCGTTCTTCTGGGCTATCGGTATGAACCACTTCATGGAGATTGCCAAGATGCGTGCCGGTCGTCTGTTGTGGGCTAAGATCGTGAAGAGTTTCGGCGCCAAGAATCCGAAATCGTTAGCTTTGCGTACGCACTCACAGACATCAGGTTGGTCGCTCACCGAGCAGGACCCATTCAATAACGTAGGTCGTACCTGTATCGAGGCTATGGCTGCCGTGCTGGGTCATACCCAGTCGCTGCATACCAATGCGCTCGACGAGGCTATCGCTCTGCCTACCGATTTCTCGGCTCGTATCGCCCGTAACACCCAGATATACATCCAGAACGAGACGAAGGTCTGCAAGCAGATCGACCCATGGGCTGGTTCGTATTATGTAGAGACCCTGACCAACGAGCTGGTGCACAAGGCTTGGGAGCATATTCAGGAGATTGAGAAACTCGGCGGTATGGCTAAGGCCATCGAGACGGGCTTGCCCAAGATGCGTATCGAGGAGGCAGCAGCCCGTACTCAGGCTCGTATCGACAGTGGCGTTCAGACCATCGTGGGTACCAATAAGTACCGCCTCGAGCACGAGGATCCTATCGATATCCTCGAGGTCGACAATACAGCCGTACGTACTCAGCAGGTAGAGAACCTGAAGGAGCTCCGTGCTCATCGCGACGAGGCTGCCTGTCAGGCTGCCCTGAAGGAGATTACGGAGTGTGTTCGTGAGTTCAATGAAGGTAAGAAGTCGAAGAACAACCTGCTCGACTTGGCAGTAAAGGCTGCTGGCTTGCGTTGTACTCTGGGTGAGATCAGTGATGCCTGCGAGGAGATCGTAGGTCGTTATAAAGCAGTAATCAGAACAATTTCAGGCGTGTATAGCTCAGAATCAAAGAACGATAGCGACTTCGAGTTGGCTTGCAAGCTGACCGATGAGTTCGCAGAGAAGGAAGGTCGTCGTCCTCGTATCTTCATCGCCAAGATGGGACAGGATGGTCACGACCGTGGTGCAAAGGTAGTAGCTACCGGTTATGCCGACTGTGGCTTCGATGTGGATATGGGACCACTGTTCCAGACTCCAGAGGAGGCTGCCCGTGAGGCTGTCGAGAATGATGTCCACGTGGTGGGCGCTTCATCACTCGCTGCCGGTCACAAGACCCTCATCCCTCAGCTCATCGAAGAGTTGAAAAAACTGGGTCGTGAGGACATCATGGTCATTGCAGGCGGTGTGATTCCTGCTCAGGACTATGACTTCCTCTACAAGGCTGGTGTCGCTGCCATCTTCGGTCCAGGAACCTCTGTGGCTAAGGCCGCCGTTGAGATGATGAAGATATTATTGGACAAAGAATAAATGAAACATGTAGATGTACTGATTATCGGAGCCGGCCCGGCTGGTTCTGTTTGTGGTAGTCTGTTGAAGCAGGCTGGTGTTGATTGCTTAATAGTAGATCGTGCGTCGTTTCCACGCGACAAGGTGTGTGGTGGCGGACTGACGGTAAAGGCATGGCGTTTGCTCGACATGCTGTTGCCTGGTATCAAGTACGAATATCGTCCTATCACCCGCATGCGTTGCCAGTTCGAGAACGACCCCGTATGTGAGTTCCAGGCGGAGTATGCCATTCGCATGACGCGTCGTAAGGACTTTGATTACGCCTTGTTGCAGTATTATCAGGCTCATGGTGGTGAACTGATGAAGGGCTCTTTCGAGCGTTTTGAGCAGCAGGCAGATGGTCGTGTCCTTGTTACTCTGAAGTCTGGTGAGCAGATTTCATGCCGCTATCTGATAGCCGCTGATGGTGCAGGCAGTCTCATCCGTCGTCAGATACATGGTGCTCCTAAGTTGCATGCATTGTTCCTTGAACAGTACAATGAGGGTGAGACCGATAACGACGTGTTTGTTCATTTCTCGAGCAACTATAAGCCAGGAGTGTTTTATAAGTTCTCCAGCTTAGGTCGTGACATGTATGGTTTTGCTTCTTTAGAGTCGAACGAGGATTTCCCTCGTCATAAAGCGAAGTTCTGTGAGACTCTCACTAAGTTCGGCGTGCCCTTAGGACAGATTCGTGGTGCATATATTCCATTGAACACCGTTCCTCCTACAGCAGATAATGTTATTCTCATCGGTGATGCAGGCGGATTTGCCAATAAACTCACGGGCGAGGGCCTTTACGATGCTTTCAAGACTGCTGCCAATGCCAAGCGTGCCATAGTAGAGGGAATACCATTCCGTGAAGCTAATGCGGAGGAATTCCGTAAGATGGAGCATCAGGTTAAGGTCTTTAAATTCTTCTTCAGTCCTATCGGCTGGCGACTCATCCGATGGGGTATGCGTTATCCTAAAGTCATCAAATGGCTTTTCGATGCTAAGATGAAACGCGAGACCTTCCGTGCATAAAACAAGAAAATCCCAGTATTAATTTACTGGGATTTGTCTTTTAAGTTTGATGGTCTTGCCGGTGAGGGGGCCGTACCAGATCATTTCGGTGTCGGTGATTTCCTTGACTTGGGCCGACCAAGGCATGTTGTTGATAATCATTACCAACAGGTCGCCGTCCCACTCGTATGTGCCTGTGCCTGTATAGTGGTCGCCCTGTACGTTGGTGAAACTGCCATCAGCATCATACCACCATTCGGTACCGACCATGTCCTGGTCGTAACCTTCTTCTACGTAATAGACGGTCCACTTGCCTACAAGCTTCGATTTTATCAGCTCCTGGGTTTGTACGGGATTGTCTTCGTTGGCGCAACTATTCAATACTACGGTCGGCAATAAACAGCATGCTGCCATTGTTAAGGATACAAGAAGTTTCTTCATGCTTGATGAATTTAGTTTGAATTTTAAAGCACAATGACCGCCTGCGGGATGCAGAACGGTCATTGATTGGTTATTTAAAATCGGAGTTTAATCAGATTTTACTCACCCTTGAGGCTTTGCCTCTAAAAAACTCACGCTCGACAATAAGAGCAAGCTCTTACTGTACTCGCTTAATCGTTTCCTTTGATAGCAGCTACGCCAGGGAGAACCTTACCCTCGATGGCCTCGAGCAGAGCACCACCACCAGTAGAGATGTAAGATACCTGATCGGCCAGACCGAACTTGTTAACACAAGCTACAGAGTCGCCACCACCAATCAGTGAGAATGCACCATTCTTGGTAGCCTCAGCGATAGCTTCGCCGATGGCACGTGAACCAGCGGTGAAAGCGTCGCACTCGAATACACCGGCAGGACCGTTCCACAGGATGGTCTTTGCACCCTTGATAGCCTCGGCGAATGCCTTCTGGCTCTCAGGACCAGCGTCAACACCCTCGAAACCAGCAGGTACGTTGTTAGCAGGGCAGTTGATGATCTGAGCACCTTCCTTCACACT
>JAEEGK010004631.1_pt1 | contig 33620 bp, 20 predicted proteins | sample 8958771 | NCBI WGS metagenome assembly JAEEGK01 (sample SAMN16246547, study PRJNA631951) | gut metagenome | biome: gut microbiome; feature: rumen; material: SC-attached | host: Bos | place: Iran: Karaj | collected 2018-10 | reverse complement strand
GAAATGTCAAGGATAGTGAGCACGGGAAATGATAAGGACAGAAGTGTCATAACCTATGACAGGTACGGACATGTTACTTCCCTTGTTGACACCATGGGTAATGCGGAACTCTTTTTCTACGATGACGCCGCAAACCTTGTGAAGGCAGTCCGTCCCGAACAGGCGAGAGAGATCGCATCTGTGGGAGCCTTCAGCATCGGACATGCAGGATTTAATAAGACATTTACGGTGGATTCCGTAAAGAGCACGGTCTCATCCCTTACTCTTGACTCAGTTCTTCATGTGCCGGGCTACACCTACTCTTACGACGGCATGGGAAGGATGACATCCGCAAGAGATCCCCTTGGGAACAGTACGGATGTAACCTATGATGTGAACAACAACATCGTGACCGCATCCCTTACCCAGAAGGAGAATACGAGCTTTGAAGACAGCCACGGAGTCATCTACACATATGATAAGGTTGGTAACCTTACTTCTGTGGAAACACCCGGAGGAAGCATAACTTCCTTCTTCTACGATGCGGTGGGAAATGTCGTAAGGAAGACAGATCCTGAAGGAAATGAGACTGCATATGCATACGATCCCCTTAACAGACTTACAAAAGTCACGGATGCCCTTGGAAACACAGTAGCTTCCTATACCTACGACAACGCCGGAAATGTGGTTAAGTACGTGGATGCTGTGGGATACGCTGCCGGAACAACGGGACAGAATACTCAGGGAAACGATCTTAGCATCGGGACCCTTCTTAAGTACGACCTTGCGGGCAACATGACGGAATCACGTGAACCTGTAAGGACGGAAAGAGGAACGACCTTCTACAGACTTAAGAGATACACTTATGACAAGAACGGCAGACTGACAGCTGAAAAGACCTACCTTGATCTCGTGGATGAAGGAGACCTTCGCATAACGGGACAAAGGATATCCGAAAACGAGATACAAAGGGAAGCATATGAGTCATCCGGTGAAAACGGAAATGCTCCTGTCAGCGTATCGGGTGCTGACGCCTGGTTCTATGTGAACTATTCCTACGATAAGAACGGAAACGTTACGGAGATCTCGGCATCGGATGGAAGCATACTGAGATTCACCTATGATAAGAACGGGAACAGGATATCCGAGGACCTTAACGGCAGGGTAACAAACATCTCCTATGATACGGCGGACCGCCCCGTAATGATCACAAACCCCTATGGTGGAGTGACTGCACGAACATATGACGGAAACGGAAATGTCTTAAGTATCACCTACCCCGAGGGAGAAAGAACAGAATTCTCCTACGACCTCTGTAATAACCTGATATCAAGAAAAGAGATCGGTGGAACGGTGAATATCGGTGATGATACATCTGCCTTCCCTTCCCTCGAAACTCTTTACTCTTATGATGCTTTCGGAAATGTGACAAGTGTTACCGATGCCATGGGAAATGTAACTACCATGTCCTATGACAGGAATAACCGTCTCGTGAAAGTCATCGATCCCATGGAAGGTGTCACTGAGTACACTTATGATAAGAACGGTAACAATACCTCGGTAAAGGATGCGAGAGGAAACACTTCAAAGTACTCCTACGATGCTCTTAACCGCATTGTACAGGTAAAAGATGCAAACGGAAAACTTGCGTTTGAGTATACTTATGATGCGGCAGGACGGGTAACGGAGACTTCGGATGCCGTGGATACAAGAGAACTCTATTCCTATGACCTTATGGGAAATGTCATAAAGGCGGAACTCTATAACGCCGATGACTTTACAGGAAGAAACACTTACTCATACGATATCCTTGGTAACAGGACCATCTTCACCGACGCCCTCGGGAACACCACGAGGTACGATAATGATTTCTGGGGGAACGTCGTAAAAGTTACCGATCCTCTCGGAAACGTGACCCACTACTCCTATGACCTTAACGGTAATGTAACATCCGTAAAGGATGCCAACGGAGCTGTAACGGGATACGTTTATGACGCGGCAGGTAACGTTAAGAAAGCCATGTATCCTGATGATACAAGTGTCCTTTACACAAGGGATAAAGAAGGAAGGATAGTAGAAAAGACTGACAGGAACGGTACGGTCGCGTCCGTGACCCACGATGCCTTCGGAAATGTCCGTGAACTTACTTACTCTGATGTAACAGGAAAGACCGAGACCTACTCATTTATGTACGATGCCCTGAACCGGGTCATCGAGGAAGAAAGAAATGTAAGAAGCGCATCAGACAATACGGTATCATCAAGAGGAAGCCTTGATGCCCTTATGAGCGGGAAATTCTTTATGAACACTTCCGCAGGGACTTATGATGTGATACAATACACCTATGACCCTCTGGGACGCATCGTAAAGAAAGAGGCATCGGGATCCGACACCTATACCCTGAACCTTTCCTATGATGAAGTGGGGAACATAAAGAGGATCTCATCCGATGACAGTGACGGAAACTATGATGTTTCCTACACCTATGACAACATGGGTAACATTCTGTCACTTAAGGATAATGTTTCGGGATCATCCGTTTTCTATAATTACTACGATGACGGACGTCTAAAGAGCAGATCCGTAAGTACTATAAACTCATCTCTCCTTAAGACGGATTACACATATGATGCATTTAAGAATGTTCTGACCCTTAAGACCCTGAGATCGGGTAAGGAGATCTACTCAGAAAAGAACACCTACGATGCGAACGGAAATCTCATCGCACAGCTTACGGATGAGATGGACTCTAAGTTCACTTACGACTCTCTGAACCGCCTTCTTACAGAAAAGCACGTCATAGAAAAGAAGGATGATAAGGGCGCGAAGACCGGAACCAAGGATACAGTGACCCTTTCCTACACCTACGACTCCATGGGTAACCGCACGGAGAAGAGGGACAGCAGGAAGGGAGTTACGACTTACTCCTATGATATACTGAACCGCCTGCTGACGGAGACACAGGGTAAAACCGCAACCTCCTACGGCTACGACAGGGAGGGAAATGTAACCCTTAAGTATGAGGGTAATACAACGCTGCCGAAAGCCTTTACGGATACCCATCTTTCGGATGAGATAACTGACCTTGAAAACTTAACAGGCACAATAACAGAGTATTCCTACACTCTGTCCGGACTTCTTGAAACCGTCACCGAAAACGGGCACACCCTTCAGGAGAACCTCTACGATGCGGAGAACTTAAGAGCCGGCAGGAAGGTTTGGACCGATGAAGGCACAACTGACGAGAGATATAAGACTCTTTCGGGGAAGGTGATCGGAGTAAAGGCTGAGATCACGGAGCTTTCCGGAAACAGAAGCGGAAACACAACGACTTCTGGGACCTCCAGGAACCTTATCTACGGTAACGGTCTCGAAAAGAACGGAGACTGCTTCACAGTCGCAAGCTCCCACGGAGACATCAAAAGACTCATAAATGCTGCGGGCCAGACAGTGACCTCTTACATCTATGATGCCTTCGGAAATCTCCTTAATGACCTCTACGGTAAGGAAGTGAACGACTTCCTCTATGCCGGAGAACAGTACGACGCAGCCATTGACACCTACTACCTGAGGGCAAGAACCTACGCTCCTTCATTGGGACGCTTCCTCCAGGATGATAACTACCTCGGAGACGGAAGGAACCTCTACACCTACGTAAGGAACAACCCGTTAAAGTACGTTGATCCGAGTGGGTATTGTTCAAAGAGTACTATTCAACAATTTTGGGAAGAATTTACATCTCCCAAAAACCTTATGAGGTTGGCAGAACTTGGAGCAGCAGCAGTCTGCATGTTCATACCTGGAGGACAAACAATTGCTGTAGCACTTTTGACAGACGTGGCAATTGATCTTGCAACTGATCTTGTTCTTGAAGTAATTGAAGAAACGGAACTATTGGACGAAGTTGATGGAAAAACAAGGGCAGAAATCAGTAATGGAATAAAGGTCGGTGTTGGAATATATAAAGCCGCCAAAGGAAATTACGTTGGCGGGGCTGCCATGATCATGGATGGTGCTGGAGGATATGTTGGTGGTGAATTAGCCGAGGGCATATATGAGAGTGTTACCGGAGAAGATGGAAGATGGCTGTATGAATACGGGTCCAAGCTCGGAAATCTTGTTGGAACAGGTATAGGAGCATCTATCGCAGAAAATGCCGGAAAGCCGCCTTATGTCAACTACGAAGGCCCCGGAGCGTATACAGGGATTACAAATAGTAATTCTACGCCTGCAAAAATCACAAACTTTTTGTCAGATAAAGTGTTTACGAATAGTACAAACGTTGTTGACAATTATGTGTCAGATATAAAGGGGTATCAAGCTGCTTTAAATGATTTTTACGCGTTATCCCCTGAGAACGTTAGAATCTATGATGGTGGAAGATTGGTAGGGGATATCGCAGATAATATAACAATCAATATTCATCCGTCTACATCAATGAACGGAGTTCCATCATTAGAGATTTTTTTACGTGATATTGGGAGAAGTATTAAGATTCGTTATTAAGCAAATGGACGGAAAACCAAGTCTTTAATTATAGCAACGTGCGAGACAGGTGTTTATCATGAACAGAAGCCACTTGTTTTATACATAATAGTGATGTGTGAAATATATAGGAAGGAGAAAACCTAAAGTTTAAAAAGGATGGCATTTTAGAATGGAAACATTAATAAAATCTGAAATAGTATTAAATATATCGCATATAAAAAAAATAACAGTAGGTGATCGAGAATGTATCGTAAATGTCGATACAAAAGAGTGCGGTAATGTGGATATCTATTTTGAACACATTTGGGATTGCAGATATTGTATAGAAAATGGGGGTATAGTTAGGTGGGAAAAGCTTATACGTTCAGAAGGTATTGAAGGAAGTTTTTTTGAAGTTGAAGAATCTGATTATATAAAGTATTTTCAGTTACAGACCGGTGGGACAATCCCTGTAGATTCTCTCACAGATTATTTGATGTCGGATGAATTAGACACTATTTTTGAAGTATTAGCTTTTAGAAGACCAAAATTAGTAAAAGAAAAGAGAAAACACTATAGTTAGTGGATTCCCCGCGCGGCCGTCGGACAGGCAAAGCTTGTCCGACGGCTCTTTTCTTACCCCGATCAAAACAAACGACGGTGCTTTCGACACTCCCGCTGAGGCTTGCAGTGATCCTGTAAAACTGTAGGGGAGAAGCGAGACGGCGGGAACAAGGAGAAAACTCTATGGAGGAGTTTGCGGGGCTCGGGGACAAATGCGTCATGGAACATCTGCTCGAGCCCACGTGGATTATAACCCTATACAACCTTTATGGGCGAGTTTGTGTTCCATAGCATTTGACCCCGCAGAGACAACATCGACTTAAGAAAAACGATATCAGCCCCGCTTAACGACGGAATCCGGAGTTTTCGACTGTTCCCGCCGCGAGCGATCCCTCCACTATTTTTGCCACTGCAAACGAAAGAGGGAGAGGAGAAAGGGCTCATGTGAAGTTTTGTCGGTCCTCACTCCGCGCGGTGGAGAAATGAAAAGTCTTTAAGAAAGAAATCCAGACCGAGGTATTTGTATATAGTTTTCCGTGCGAGGGACAGATATAGAAAGTGCTAATCAAAAAAAGGTTCACAGCTGAAAACTATGAACCTTTTTGACCTTTCAAATTATTCTTCTTTGAAGCTGTATCTCTTATGGATCTTGTCCTCACCGCAAACCTGTCTGGTGCCGTCCGAATCCGTGATTATATAATCCCCGACACCGATGAAAGTACGCCCGCGTCTGTGCAGAATGTAAGGGCATACGATATCCCCGTTGGGACGTTCAAGTTTGACGAGAGATTCGGTTACGATCCATCCGTCGGTTACAACGTCTGAAAAAAGTTCAAATCCGTCTTCAAGCCCTTTCCCGGGTTCATACTTTACGACATCCGATTCCAATGCGGTCCTTATAGCTTTCATGGGGCACCTCCTTTATGAGATTCGTTTTTATTTGCAGCTTTGGTAAATTATATATCGACACGATCAGTGTGATTACTTAATTCAGGGCATTGATCACCGCTTCTTTTGTGGCTTTAACGCTTCCGCTGATCATCTCGGGCTTTCCGCCGCCTCTTGCACCGATCTTTGAAAGCTTCTTCTGGACATCCCTGCAGTCTTCCGTGCGGCTTCCGATGAAGTAGGTCCATCCCTCTTCGTCGCTTCCCGAGAAGAAAGAGCAGATGCCTTCATGCTTTTCGGTTAATCGATTCAGTATGTTCCTCATTACAAAGGAATCGGTCTTTTCCTTAAACAGTGTAACGTCTTTTTCACTTTCGGGAAGATTTGCCAGTTCTTTGAGAAGAAGTTCCTGCTTCGCCGTTGCCAGTTTAGAAGAAAGACGCTGCAGTTCTTCTTTCATTGATGTGATGTTATCCTTCAGGTTTTCACGCCCGGTGGTGAGAACATCGGTGAGTGAATCGATCAGATTCAGACTTTCACGGAAGTAATTGACGGCACGTTCACCGCAAAGGATGTGCAGTCTGACACCGCCCTTGTAGTTCTGCAGGCGGATCACCTTTAAAAGTCCGATCTCTCCGGTTTTCTTGACGTGAGGTGCGCAGCAGGCACAGCAGTCGTAGCCCGGTATGGTTACGATCCTGATGGCGCCGGTCAGTTCTTTCTTGCAGCGATAGCTTTTCTGGGCAAGAACGTCTGCTGCCGGGTATTCGCAAAGGATCTCAATGTTCTTGTAAATTGCTTCGTTGGCTTTTTTCTCCAGTATCTCGATGTCATTTGCAGTCAGAACACCGTCGTAATCCATGGTTACGGAGTTATCGCTCAAGTGGAAGCCCACATTGTTAAAGCCGTACATGGAGGACACAAGGCCTGAGAAGATGTGCTCGCCGGAATGCTGTTGCATGTTGCTGAAACGGTGTTTAAAGTCGATCAGTCCGTGAACCGTGGAATTGATCTCAAAAGGTTCTTCCAAAACATAGTGCGTGATAACATTCTGAAAGATCTGAACATCTATGACTTCATGTCCGTTGATCTCTCCCTTGTCAGGGCTCTGGCCTCCTTCTTCCGGGAAGAAGAGGGTCCTGTCAAGAACCACTGCATAGCATTTGGTGTTGTTCCTCTCGGCAGGCACACAGCTTAAAACGGTTGCCTCAAAGCCTATGGCGTAAGCATCTGCATCATATAATTTGATAGTTTCCATTTCAGTTCCTCTGGATAAATGTTAGAAGATCAACGGGTTTCTGAATTACGGCATCGGGATGTTCCACTTTGCCAAAGCCATAGGAGGCATATATTATGGGGACGCCCGCTTCTTTACAGGCATTGGCATCCATTTGTGTGTCTCCGACGTAATAAGGATGCTTCAGGGAATGCTTTTGAACCATCAAACGGATGTTTTCAGCCTTTAACAGACCTTTGTCTCCGTAGCAGGAGAAGTCCGTAACGTAGGGGGACATTCCTGTCTTTTTAAGCAGAAGTTCGATGTATCCGCTCTGACAGTTGCTTATGATGAAGACCGGAAGAACTTCGGAAAGCTTCTTGAAAACATCTTTTATCTCGGGATAAAGGACCCCGGGTTCTTTTTCCAGGTACTCATGCTCATTTCTGTAGCACAGTGTTTTGAAACGGCCTCTGACGGCTGAGGGCTCGGATGGTAAAATGTCGGCTATGATGTCATCCATCGGAAGACCGAACAGGCCTTTAAGCCTTGCGGCGTCTACGCGGGCATAGGAAAGGCCGCATTCGTCAAGCGCGGCATTCCAGGCTTTTGCCACCACAGGAGTGGTGTCCCAGATGGTTCCGTCAACATCAAAAATCAATGAATCAGTCATAATTAACTCCAATATCAGTTCTTACATTTAATTGTACCCTATATTTTTCACTTTTGCCACTCTTTTAGACTTTGTTCATGATATTTTAATACGGAGGGTTACGTAAGGCCGGATTATTTTTTTATTTATAAGACTGTACTTTCATAAAGAAAATAGGTATATTATAAAAAGAAAATGAGAGGCGGAAAAATGGGTTTATTCAGGGGAAGACTCAGGGAGGCTTTATGAATAGGATCGATGCATTTGAGATCAAGGATGTGGTGGTGACCGATGACTGGCTGATCAATGCCGAGGCCATGGAAAAGGAGTACCTGCTTTCCTTTGACAATGAGAGATGGCTTTCGGGATTCAGGGAAAATGCGGGATTGGACACTTTTGGAGCCATGCGCTATCCCGGATGGGAGGATTCTCTTATCGGAGGTCATGCTTTCGGACACTGGCTCAGCGCCTGTGCCATGATGTATGATAATCCCGTAACGGATTCCGAGGAAAAAGCGGCTTTGCATGAGAAGATCGGATACATCATTGATGAGTTAAAAAAATGCAGTGATGCTTCAAAGGGAAAGCCGGGATTTCTGTTTTCCGCAACTCTCCTGGATCAGAACAGGCCCGAACTTCAATTCGATAATGTGGAGCAGGGGAAGACGGACATTTTCAGGGAAGCCTGGGTGCCCTGGTACACTATGCACAAGATACTTCAGGGACTTATAGATGTCCACAGGTTCATGGGAAACTCCGAAGCTCTGGAACTGGCGGATTCACTGGGAATGTGGGTTTACAGACGTGTTACCGGCTGGGATGAGGAAACAAGGGAAAGAACTCTGAGAACCGAGTATGGCGGGATGAACGATTGCCTTTATCAGTTGTACGAGATCACGGGTAAGGACGAGTTCGCCCTGGCTGCCCATGTTTTTGACGAGGAAGAGCTTTTCGAAAAGGTAGCGGGAAATGGGAAAGATGTACTTTCCGGGATCCATGCAAACACAACCATTCCGAAATTCATCGGGGCGCTCAGACGCTATATGGTCTGCGACGGTAATCTGATCGGAGGAGAAAGGATCGACGCGGGAGCGTACCTCGATTACGCCGGAAGGTTTTTTGACATGGTGGTTAAGAATCACACCTACATTACCGGCGGAAACAGTGAAAATGAGCACTTCGGACCGGACCGTGCCCTGAACGGGAGAAGAACGAACAAGAACAACGAGACCTGTAATGTGCACAACATGATGAAGCTCGCTTCAATGCTCTTCATGGTAACGGGAGATGTGAAGTACGCGGATTTCTACGAAAACGGCTACATAAATTCCATCCTTGCTTCACAAAACCCCGTAACGGGAATGACCACCTACTTCCAGCCCATGGCATCGGGCTACTTTAAGGTCTTCAGCAGCAGATACGAAAATTTCTGGTGCTGTACGGGAACGGGCATGGAGAATTTCTCCAAACTGAATTACGGTATTTACTACAAAAAAGATAATTGCATATGGACCAACATGTATTTAAGCTCGGAAGTCACCTGCCTTGACATCGGACTCACTCTGATCCAGGATTCTTCCGTACTTTGGGGCGGTAACAGCAGCATCGAGCTTCTCTGTGACGAAGAAGTCGTTCATGCCACCCTTGCCTTCAGGATCCCTGACTGGGCGGCGGGAAAGATGGAGATCGCGATTGACGGAAGCGAGGCCGAATACGATGAAGAACAGGGCTTTGCAAAGATAGAGAGAGACTGGATCAGCGGAAGTGTGATAAACATTACCATTCCCATGGAGATAAAGGCTCACGCTTTGCCCGACGATCCCAACGTTGTGGGATTTAAGTACGGACCGGTGGTCCTTTCGGCAGATCTTGGAAATAAAGACATGACAGAGACCGTTACAGGTGTTCAGGTTTCGGTTCCCGAAAAGAAGCTCCGGGACAATGAGGAGATCAGGCTTCCTCAGGGTGTTTCACGGGATGAATTTCTTAGGGACATCAGGGAACACATGATAGAGACGGGAGACATGGAATTCATGATAGAAGGATGCGATCTGGTCTTCACACCTCATTATAAAAAGTACAATACAAGATACGGAATATACCGTAAGCTGGTATAAAATAAACCCCGAAGCATTTGCTTCAGGGCATTTTTTCTGCTGATCAGAGTGCTTTTTTGATGGCGGCAAGGAGCTCGTCGTATTCTTCAAAAGCGGGAAGATCGGGATTGTCTGCCTTGATCTTGTCGGTACTCTTAAAAAGAAAACCTGCCTTGCTTGCGCGTATCATACCCAGATCGTTGTAGCTGTCACCGGATGCGATGGTTTCAAAGCCGATGGACTGTAAAGCCTTAACTGTTGCCAGCTTCGACTGTGCAATTCTCATACGGAAGCCTGTGATCTCTCCGCTGTCGGCAACTTCAAGGGTGTTGCAGAAGATAGTGGGCATTCCCAGCTTCTTCATGAGAGGAGCGGCAAACTGTGTGAAAGTGTCACTTAAGATGATGACCTGAGTGAGACTTCTGAGTTCATCCAGGAACTCCTTTGCTCCGGGCATGGGATCGATGGTTGAAATGACATCCTGGATCTCTTTTAAACCGAGACCGTGCTCTTTTAATATGCCTAAACGCCAGTTCATTAACTTATTGTAATCAGGTTCGTCCCTTGTAGTCCTCTTCAGTTCGGGAATTCCGGATGCTTCGGCAAATGCGATCCAGATCTCCGGTACAAGAACGCCCTCCATGTCAAGGCAAACGATGTTCATGTCGCTCATATCATAACCTCCGATGAAATGTATTTCACACATTGTATATCATCGTTATTTTTTTTGCAATCAAACTTTTTATTTTTATGTTGTGTCGTTCCGGAAAAAATAGTATGATTACACAGTAAAAAAATCGAGATCTCTTAATCGATATTGAAAGGGAGCAAACATATGATCGGTATAGGATTTGACAACGACAAGTATCTTAAGATGCAGTCGGAGCATATTCAGGAAAGAATTAACAGTTTCGGCGGAAAACTTTATCTGGAGTTCGGCGGAAAGTTATTTGACGACTTTCACGCATCAAGGGTACTCCCGGGGTTCAAGCCCGACAGTAAGATCAACATGCTGGTAAAATTAAAGGAAGATGCTGAGATCATCATCGCCATCAACGCCGGTGACATTGAAAAGAACAAGGTCAGAGGCGATCTCGGCATCACTTATGATATGGATGTTTTAAGACTTATTGACGCTTTCAGGGGCTACGGCCTTTTCGTGGGCGGAGTGGTAATGACACAGTACGCAGAGCAGCCCGCTGCTGTGGCTTACGCAAAAAAACTGGAAAGCCTGGGCATCAAGGTTTATCACCATTACAAGATTCCCGGTTATCCCGCTAACATTTCTTTGATAGTCAGTGACGACGGTTTCGGCAGAAACGATTATATCGAAACGACTCATCGTCTTGTGGTGGTTACGGCTCCCGGTCCCGGAAGCGGTAAGATGGCCACCTGTCTTTCACAGCTTTATCATGACAACAAGAGAGGGATCAAATCAGGATACGCTAAATTCGAGACCTTCCCCATCTGGAACCTTCCTTTAAAGCACCCTGTAAACATGGCATATGAAGCGGCAACGGCCGATCTCAACGATGTTAACATGATCGACCCTTATCATCTTGAAGCCTATGGAAAGACCACCGTAAACTACAATCGTGACGTGGAAGTTTTCCCTGTGCTTAATGCAATGTTTAAATCCATTCTTGGAGAATCCCCTTACAAGTCTCCTACGGATATGGGCGTTAACATGGCGGGCAACTGCATTGTGGATGACGGAGTCTGCACAAGTGCTTCCAGGGAAGAGATCATAAGACGTTATTATGCGGCACTCTGCAACAGGAGAGCGGGAAACGGTTCTGACGCTGAAGTGCTTAAGATAGAACTTATCATGGAACAGTCCGGCATCAGCGTTTCCGCAAGAAAGGTTGTAGGAGCGGCAAATCTTAAAGCAGAGCTTACAGGTGCTCCCGCCGCTGCTGCGGAGCTTCAGGACGGAACCGTGATCACCGGAAAGACCAGCTCCCTCCTGGGAGCATCCTCTGCGCTTCTTCTTAACTGCGTAAAACATCTGGCAGGCATTCCGGATGAAGTGGAACTCATTTCCCACACCATAATCGAGCCTGTTCAGAAGCTTAAGACAGGAGTTCTCGGTAATCATAATCCCAGACTCCATACGGACGAGCTTCTCATCGCTCTTTCCATCTGTGCGGTTACGGATCCCAAGGCAGCCAAGGCTCTCGATGTTTTGCCCCAGCTTCGTGGCTGCGAGGTTCATTCCAGCGTTATGCTTTCGGAAGTCGATAAGAATGTCTTCAGAAAGCTTGGAGTCAACCTGACCTGTGAACCCAAGTATCAGACACAGAAGCTTTTTCATCATTGATGCTTTAATACCTGTAGGACAAGGAGTGATATATAATGCTTGATGTTTTAAAGGCTGTTTTGTACGGTATCCTGGAGGGTATCACCGAGTGGCTGCCCGTGAGCAGCACGGGACATTTGATCCTGCTCGAAAAACTGATCCCTTTTGAAAACACGTCACCGGGCTTTTTTGATATGTTTGACGTGGTCATTCAGCTGGGAGCCGTTCTGGCAGTTGTGTTTATTTACTGGAAGAAGTTATTTCCCTTTGCTTTAAGTAAAAATGAAAGGAAACAGAATGACGGGGGAAGCATTGTTAAAAAGGACATCTTTTTACTATGGGGAAAGATCCTTGTGGCGTGTGTTCCTGCGGCGGTCATAGGCATACTGTTCGATGATTTCTTTAACAAATACTTCTATAATGAAGTATCTGTAGCTGTTGCCCTGATAGTTTTCGGTATCATCTTTATCCTGGTTGAAAAATTCATTGTTTCCAAGGGAAATGTAAGGGCGGCTGTAGTTTCCGAGATCACCTTTATGATGGCACTTGAGATAGGCATTTTTCAGATCCTGGCAGCGGCTTTTCCCGGGACTTCAAGATCCGGAGCTACCATTATCGGTGCCCTTCTGATCGGTGTTTCCAGGCAGGCGGCAGCGGAGTTCACATTTTACCTTGCTGTTCCCGTAATGCTTGGAGCAAGTCTTTTAAAGCTTTTAAAGTTTGGCTTTGGATTCGGTTCCACAGAGCTTTGTGCGTTGCTCGTAGGATTTTTCGTTGCTTTTGCCGTGTCTGTTGTAGTGCTCAGGTTCTTCATCGGATACATTAAGAAGCATGATTTCAAGCCCTTCGGATGGTACAGGATCGGTTTGGGTATCATAGTTCTTCTTTCGGCGGCACTTTTGTAAATATGACGGAATAGTAAAGGCATCCTGTTTGTGGACAGGATGCCTTACTTTTTTTGCGTCAAAATAAAAAACAAAAAATATTTTAAAGTATTTGTGCAACTTAAACAATTTTTTAACGAAAAAAGATTAGAAATTATGAAACTTGCTATTGCGTTTTAAAAAATATTGTAGTATTTTAGTTTTGCAAGATACTACAAAATTAAAATAATTTAGTTTAGACTAAAATGAAACATGATTTTTAAATAGGCAAACGGTTGCATTTTAGTGATCACTTAAACAAAAATCGCAGAAGGCTGATTGTATCGGAGGTTGGAAGGTCATGAAAGGTTCGGTTAAAAGATCAATAGCGGTTGTTGCGGCAACAGCAGTGCTGTTTTCGTTTATTCCGCCCGCATCTGCTTCGGCGGATGACAGGACCGGGACAGCCTCAACCTATGCAGGCACGCTTTCCGGCGAGAGATTGATCCATAATTATACAAATGTCAGCAGCGCATACAGATTTCACGACTACGAGGGAGAAGACATCGAGATACGGGTGGCCGGGTTTTCCGATGCAAAAGGGCAGGTCAGGATCGCGGATGACAGCTTTGGCTACAAGACCGATGCCATCAGCGTGGGGGCGGGAGATTCCTTCACCGTAAAGGTGAATGTACCGGAGAACGGCCTCTACTTCATCGGTTTTGATTACTTTTCCCATGACGCATCGATCCTGCCCATCGAGTTTGCGCTGACCGTAGACGGTGAATTCCCTTTCTACGAAATGAGAAGCCTGAAATTTGAGACCACCTGGAGCTCAAGAGACGAAAAGAGCATCGATCGCTACGGAAACGAGATCGTTGTAATGCCCGAAAAGATGAAAAGATGGGAACACAAAAAGCTTTCCGACAGCGGATACAGGTACAGCGAGCCTTTAAAGACCGAATTGTCAAAGGGTGAGCATACATTTGAGATCAGGGTGAATGAAGGCCATTTTCTTCTTGGAAACATCACACTTTATGCTCCTTTTTCCGCAAAGGCCTATGAGTCTTTCGAAAAAGCCGTGGGAAAAGAGCTTCTGACCATCGAAGGAGAAGACTTCTATTTAAGAAACGATTCATCCATCCATGCCATGGGAGAATGGGACACCGCACTGTCACCGACCTATGTTAAGGAAACAAAGCTTAACACCGTGGATGATGCAAGCTTTAACGAGGCGGGACAGACCATAACCTACAAACTGGATGTACAAAAGGCGGGCTACTACAACATAGCACTTAATTACAGACAGTCTGAAAAGAACGGTTTTCCCGTATTTGTTAATTACAGGGTGGATGGAGAGATACCGAATTCCGGATTTGTTAATTACCCCATGGCATATACGGCTAAGTACAAAACTGCTGCTCTTAAGGACACTGACGGGAATCCCATGACTGTCTTTCTTGATGAAGGTACACACACTTTCTCCGTTACACTCAGCGCGGATCCCGTAAGATACGCCCTGGAGGAAGTGGACAGGCTGATCAGTGAGATCAGCGATCTGTCTCTGGAAGTAAAGAAGGTTGCGGGTACAAACAAGGACAAGTACAGAGACCTTAAGATAACCAGATACATCCCCGGGATTGAAGAAAAGATGCAGGACTGGGTAGACAGACTCTATGCAGTCACGGAAAAAGCGTGCATATACGTAGAAACAGATGATCCGGAAAAAGTTGCGGCGTTTTCCTATCTTCTGATCGCAGCAAAGCAACTGAAGACTCTTGTGGAAGAGCCCAATGAACTGGTTTACAGAGCAGATGAGCTTTCAAGCGGATCCAACTCCATCAATACCCAACTGGCGAATTTCGTTGATCTGATAAACAATAACGATCTTGCCATCGACAGGATCTACTTCTATCAGGACGGGGCAAAGCTTCCGAAGAAGGCAAATGTTTTCAGATCAGCAGCATTAAACATCGGAAGGTTTTTCAATTCATTCTTCGGTCAGGCCTATTCTGCGGGAAATACGGATCCGGATCACATCCAGGTCTGGGTGAACAGACCGAGACAGTATGTTGAGATCATGCAAAAGATGATAGATGACAGGTTTACACCCTCCACGGGGATAAAGGTAGATCTTTCACTGATGACGGATGCACAGAAACTGATCCTTTCCAATGCATCGGGGGACACTCCCGATGTGGCTACGGGAATAAACTATTCCATACCCTTTGAAATGGCCATCAGAGGTGCATTGGTCGATCTCACCAAGTTTGACAATTATAAAGAAGTTTTCGGAAGATACAGTGACGGTATCCTTGTTCCCTCTGTGGTGGGAAACGGGCTCTATTCACTTCCGGAAACCATGAACTTTTATGTTCTGTTTTACAGGAGCGATATCCTGGATAAGCTGGGGCTCACGGCACCCGACACCATCGATGACCTGATCGCCATGCTTCCGGACCTTCAGATGAGAGGCTTAAATGTTTTTTATCCTTCTGCTTCCATGTCCGGCATGAGAAATTTCCATGCGACTACGCCCATTGTTTACCAGAACGGCGGAGTACTGTACGGAGAGACTGCTCTGGATATCATGCTTGACAGTGAAAAAACTGTCTACGGTTTTACTGAACTTACGGAACTCTTTACACTGTACGATTTTCCTGTTGATGTTCCGAATTTTTACCAGCATTTCAGGAACGGAGATCTGGCGCTGGGAATTGCGGATTTCAACTCGTACAACCTGATCCTGAATGCGGCGCCTGAGATCGCAAATTCATGGTCGATAGCACCGATCCCGGGAGTGTATGACCCGACGTCGGACAGGATAAACAGATTCATGTCGGGGGGAGCCGAGTCTACCGTAATGTTCACTTCGAATGAAAGAAGAGAGCAGGATGCGTGGACTTTTATGGACTGGTGGTCCTCCACGGAGATACAGGCCGAATTCGGACAGATGATCCAGATCATGTACGGAGACGAATACATCTGGCCCACAGCAAACTTGGAAGCGTTTGGACTTCTTCCCTATCCGACATCGGATAAAAATATCATCCTCCATCAGGCGGCTGAGATACTTGAAGCTCCGAGATTCCTCGGAAGCTATATGCTTGAGAGAGAGATGAGCAACGCATTTAACGACATAGTGGTCAACGGTGACACTGTAAGATCAAGAGTTGATGATGCAACAAAGGTCATCGACAGGGAAGTAAGAAGAAAACTTGAAGAATTCGGATACATTGATGAGGACGGAAATGTGATAAAGCCTTACTTCATTCCTTCGGTTGAAAGAGTAAGAGAGATCCTCGGGAGATAACAATGTCGGAACAAAGAACATCCTTAAAAACTAAAAGAGGTTTAAGTGTCGGGCGAAGGCTTCATTCCAACCCCACCGGGTACATGTTTGTACTGCCTTATGCATTGCTTTTTGCAACCTTCATCTTGGCTCCGGTGGTCATGGCGGTGATCCTGTCGTTTACAAATTATAACGCTATACAGTTCCCGAAATTTGTCGGATTTTTGAATTACATCAATCTGATCACTTCGGATGACACCTTCATGAAATTCGTAATACCGAATACGGTGAAATACGCTCTGATCGTAGGTGTGGGAGGTTACGTGCTCTCTTTTCTGCTGGCATGGGCTCTGGCAAATCTTCCTCGGGGACTGAGAACGGTATTTGCTCTCATTCTCTATTCTCCCAGCATGACAACGGGTGTTGCCATGGCTGTACTCTGGAAGATCCTCTTCACGGGAGATCAGACAGGCTACATTAACAGCTGGCTCATGAGCATAGGGGCTATCAATGAACCTGTGATCTGGCTGGTAAACACGAATTACCTGCTGCCTATCGTCATCATCATCGGACTCTGGTCGAGCATGGGCGTGGGCTTCCTCTCCATACTGGCCGGACTTTTGAATGTGGACGGATCGCTTTATGAAGCGGCGGCCATAGACGGAGTCAAAAACCGTTTTCAGGAAATGATCTACATCACGATCCCCAGCATGAAACCTCAGATGCTCTTTGCGGCTGTCATGCAGATCGTGGGAGCATTCCAGAACGGTATGATCTCCACATTGCTTGCGGGAAATCCCACGCCGGGATACGCCGCACAGCTCATTGTAAACCATGTTGAAGATTACGGATTTATCAGATACGAGATGGGGTACGCGGCAGCAGTTTCGGTTGTACTGCTTTTGATCGTACAGATCTTCTCGGGTCTTTCGAACAAACTGTTCGGAGAAAAGGATTGAGAAAGGAGATGCAGGTATGGCTGCTTACAAGGGACATAAAATGAATCCTTCGGGATTTGAAAAAAGCCAGATAAAGATAATAATCCTGATACTTCCGCTGGTGATAGTCACGGCGATCCCCATCATATTTATTTTCTTCCATGCCTTTAAACCCATGGAGGAACTGTTCGCATTCCCGCCCAAGTTCATTACGACTCATCCGACGCTGGACAATTTCAGAAAACTGATGAAAGCGTCAAGATCCGCTGGGATCCCCATAAGCAAATATGTCTTTAACAGCATTTTCATAACAGCGGCTGTTGTTTTCGGATCACTTTTCATTTCGACAATGGCAGCCTACTCCCTTTCTAAACTTCATTACAAAGGCAGGCTCACACTCATGAGGATTAATCAGATCGCTCTCATGTTTGTGTCCTGCGCTGTAATGATCCCCAGATATCTGGTGGTTAATAAGATAGGGCTTGTGGACACTTTCCCGGCACAGATCCTGCCGCTTATGGCATTACCTGTGGGACTGTTCCTTATAAAACAGTTTGTGGATCAGGTGCCCGATTCCTTGATCGAAGCTGCCTATATGGATGGGGCAAAGGAATGGACCATTTACCTTAAGGTCATCCTTCCCCTGATCAGACCCGCCATCGCCACCGCTGCTATCCTGGTGTTTCAACAGGTGTGGACCAACATTGAGGCATCCAATTATTACATAAACGATGAGTCACTTAAGAGCCTGGCATTTTATATGAACACACTGGCAAGTGCTTCCACATCCAACACCGTAGCCGGGCAGGGAGTGTCCGCTGCGGCTTCCCTCATCATGTTTTTGCCGAACCTGATACTGTTCTGCATCCTGCAGCGACAGGTAATGAACACTATGGCTTATTCCGGTATCAAATGATGAGTTACTGAAGAGGAGACGGTATGAAAAAGATATTATTGAAGATTCCTTTTATATTGATCACAGCGATCCTGATCGCGATGATCAGTAAGGGAACCGGAGCATTGGCGGATGCACCGTACAAGACCTATACCGTAGACGGTTACGGATCTGTTGTGGCAACACAGACTGCCTATCTTCCTTATGCTACGATCACAAAAATAGGAAATGAAAATCTTTCCGGACCAACTGACTTTACCCTGATGGAAGACGGAAGTATGTACATTCTGGACAGCGGAAACAAAAGGGTGGTGGTCTCCGACAAGGATCACGAGCTTGTGATGACTTTCGGAGAGGACGTGCTTAAAAGCCCCAGAGGGATGTACGTAACTCCCGACAGGACCTGCTATGTGGCAGACAGGGACGCAAAGGCTGTCTGGGTCTTCGGAGCTGACGGAAAAGTGATAAAACAATACAACAAGCCTACGGAAGCAATGTACGGCGAGGGTCAGGATTTTAAGCCCTTAAAGATCGTTGTCAATTCTTCCGGAACACTCTATGTGATCTGTGAATCCAACACCAACGGCATCGTTGAGATCAGCCCTGTGGAAGACGGAACATTTCTCGGTTATTTCGGAACCAACAGCACTGATACATCTATCTGGAGGATCATATGGAGGGCAGTACTCACCGACGCACAGAGAGCAAAGATGCAGAGCAACATCCCTGCCACACCCGATAATATGGCGATCGATGAAAAAGGCATAATCTATACGGTTACAAGAGGAGAGAAAAACGAGTCTCTGAAACGTCTTAACATCGCCGGAGTCAATATGATAGATCCCGATTCCTACGAGGATCTTCCTGCGGCGGTTGCTGTGGGAAATCATGACAATGTTTTCGTAGTCTCTCAAAAAGGCTTTATCTATGAATACAACAACGAAGGCAACCTGCTCTTTGTATTCGGAGGAGCGGATGACGGAGACAACAGGATCGGGCTTTCGACCAAGGTAGAAGCTATTCAGATCGGAAAAGATGACAAGATCTATGTCCTTGACTCCGATAAGGCTCAGATACAGATCTATGAAACAACGGAATTTGTTAACAATCTGCATGAAGCACTGAAGTTCTTTTCAAAAGGCCGGTACACGGAATCCAAGGAGCCTCTTTCAAGGGTCCTGGAGATGAACAATCTTTTTGATTACGCCAATATGGCAATGGGAAAAGCCCTTTATAAAGAAGGCGACTATGAAGGAGCTTTGAAATATGCAAGGCTGTCAAGAGATCTTGAAGGGTACTCGGATGCTTTCTGGGAGATCAGAAATGCCTGGCTTAAACATCATCTGACTGCTATTGCCATTGTGATCATTGCATTGGCCGTCGGTATCCGGACAATAGGATTCCTTGACAAAAAGTACGACTTTTTGAAAGGTCCAAGGGCAGTGCTGGCGGCTATTGGAGAAAAAAGGCTGATAAAACAGACAGGATACATGTTCTACTATATGAGGCATCCCATTGAAGCATGCTACGGAGTGAAGAGAAGGGGAGCGGTATCGGTTCTTAGCGCCAACATCCTTCTTTCCGTAATGATCCTTTTTTACATCATCAACAAGTACTTCTGCGGATTCCTGCTTAAGACGGTGAGAGAGGGAAGCTTTGATGTGATCTCGGACATCGGAATGATCCTTCTGGCATTGCTTCTGGTGGTGGTGTGCAACTATCTCATGTGCACCATTAACGACGGCGAAGGAAAGCTTAAAGAGATCTACTGCAGCCTGATCTACAGCTTTGGACCCTACATAGTGTTCACACCGGTGATCTTTCTCCTGTCACATTGCGTAACAAAAAATGAAGAATTCTTCGTTTCCTTCGGACATATCTTCATGTTCTGCTGGATCGCGGTACTCGTGTTTATTTCCATCAAGGAGATAAACGATTACACGGTGAAGGAGACGGTAAAGATCATAGGTCTTACCGCTTTTACGATACTCATTGTATGCCTGCTTGTATTTATAATCTACGTCCTTTGGGCACAGGTTATCGATTTTGTACAGCAGATACCGAGAGAGGTGGTGTACAGGTTTGACAGGTAAAATTTTAAAAACAGCCTCACTGGTGCTCATATTGGCATTGATGACTGCGACTTTTTCCGATACCGCAGGTTCGGGAGTTGTAGCGAAAGCAGCTCAGCAGGAACTTAACGGGCACAGGAACGCTGCGGCAAATGAAGACTACACCCTTTATGTGGATGAAGAGACACTGTCTCTCATAATAGAAGACAATAAGACCGGTGCAACGATGGAATCATTCATCACTTACGACGACGGTGAAAGCAACAAGACCTGGTACGGAGCGATGAATTCGGCGGTTGTGCTCACCATGATCACCGGAAATGATGACAGCAAACAGGCAAACACCTTTAATGACAGGGTGACCAAGAAGGTTACACGTACAAAAAACGGATTCAAAGCCGACTTATACTGGACGGTCTACAAGCTGGGAATGACACTTGAAGTTGAGCTTACGGACAAGGGACTTACAGTCAGGGTGCCTGATGAATCCATACGTGAGGACGGAGATGCCTACAAGATCGGAACTATTTCTTTGTATCCCTACATGGGTAATTCCTATATGGATACAAAAGAGGGGTACATCTTTATTCCCGACGGAAACGGGGCATTGATCTACCTTAATGACAAGGAAGGAAGATACAAGTCCGGTTACTCTGCAATGATCTACGGAAATGATGTGGGCTTTGAGGACAACAAAGTTGAGTCCCTTCTTTGGGACAGATACCGTATCATCAATTCACCGGAACGGATCATAGCGCCCGTGTTCGGAATAGCACACACGGACGATGGCATAGCCTACCTGGGAATAGTTGAAGACGGCGCCATGAGAGCGACCATTGAGGGTATGCCCAACGGCGTAATGGTTAATTACAACAGAGCCTACGCGAAGTTCACAGAAAGAAAGTACTATACTCAGCCCACATCAAATAACTCCACATCGGGTTCATTGAAACTTGCGGAGAGTGACAGAGCCCATTCGGATCTTCAGGTACGCTACATCTTCCTGTCGGGAGACAAGGCAAATTACACGGGTATGGCAAATGCCTACAAAGATTATCTGATGGAAAAAGGTGACCTGCAAGTCAGTGACGAAGGTTTCAAAACAAGGATCGATTTTCTCGGAAGCGACCGTGAAAACTGGGTCATCGGTACAAGCCCCGTCGTAATGACCACAACGGATGATGTGAGAGAGATCTTTGAGGATCTTAAAGAACGTGATGTTACCGACATCCTGACGGTGTACAAGGGCTGGCAGAACGGAGGCCTTTACGATTTCCCCGTATCAAAATACAAAGCTGACGGAGGGATCGGCGGTACCGGTGATCTTACGAAACTTGTAAAAGATTCAAAGGATCTCGGAATAGAGTTTTATCTCTACAATGATGCTCTGAGGGTTAATCCCGATGAACACAATGCAACTTTTAACACCATAAAGCGTATTAACAAACGTAAGTATGAGGAACAGACACGAAAGGATGTCTATGACAGCTTCTGCTTCCTTACTCCCAAGAAGAGTGCGGCAAATCTCAGCAAACTTTCGGGAGAAATGGCAGCAAAGGGTGTAGACGGGATGTGTGTGGCGGGGATCACTTCAAACCTGTTCTCCTACTCATACAGCGGAAACAATTACACCCGCTATCAGTGTGGCAGCGCCTACAGGGAAGCTGTCAAGAACGCGGATGAAAAGCTGGATCTGGTAATGGAAGAACCTGCAGCTTATCTGTGGGGCTACACAAAGGCATTTTTGGACATGCCTCTTTACAGTTCCAACTACATCATCGAGGACTCATTTGTTCCTTTCCTGTCCATTGTTTTAAAAGGTGTAATGCCGGTTTACTCGGAATACGTGAATTTTGAAGCAAACAGACGGGAATTCTTCCTGAAACTTGTGGAAACGGGATGCTATCCTTCATTCTACATCACAAAAGAAAGCTCTGCGGAACTGATCCACACCAATTCCAATGATGTTTACAGTTCGCAGTACAGCGCCTATTCGGATATGATCGAAAGCTACTCGAAGGAGCTTAAAGAGATCAATGACAAAGTCAGAGGCGCAGGCATTAAAGCCCACGACAGATCCGGTGATGTTGTCAGAGTCATATACGACAACGGCGTAAAGATCTACATAAATTACGGAGAAAACGAGGCTTCTTTGGACGGGATCACCCTGGGATCCATGACATACAGATTGCTGCAGTAAAGGCGGAGAAACAAAATGACAAAAAAGACCAAGGAGAAAAAACCTAAGATAAAAGCAGGCAAGCTTGAAAAAAGGGAAGCACGGATGGGATACGTCTTTGTGGCACCCTGGCTCATCGGAGTGGCGCTTTTCCTTCTGTATCCGCTGGGACAATCCTTCCGCTATATCTGGTACAACATCAGGATCACACCCATCAAGACCAATTTCATCTGGGTGGGTACCGGAAACTTTACGCAGATATGGCTGGAAAATGCCGAATTCCCTCAGGGACTTGTGACCTACATATGGCAGACCATAGTTGAAGTCCCGATAATCGTAGTCTTTGCACTGATCATCGCCATCATGCTGAACGGGAATCTTAAGATGAGAGGCTTCTTCAGGCTGATCTTCTTCCTGCCGGTGATCATAGTCAGCGGGCCCGTAATGAATATGCTTGTGAGCGAAGGTGCGTCCACCATACCTGCAATGAATGTCCAGACCATAATCTCGGCTTTCGGAACTTTTCTTCCCATGTCCGTGGCTGAGGGAGTGGGAGACATCTTTTCAAACATGATCATGATACTCTGGTACTCGGGAGTGCAGATACTGATCTTCCTTTCCGCACTGCAGAAGGTGGATCCGGCACTTTATGAGGCAGCGAAAATCGACGGAGGATCGGGCTGGGAATGCTTCTGGAAGATCACACTTCCCACCATCAAACCCATGATCCTGCTGAACGCAGTCTATACAGTCATCTTTCTGTCGGGTAATGAGCAGAACCGGCTGATCAACATGATAGAAAGTGCCATGTTCTCGGGAACAAAGGAAAAAGGCTACGGTTACGCTTCCGCCATGGCATGGATGTATGCGCTGATCGTCACAATGGTGGTTGCTTTGTTCTTCCTGCTTCTGGGCTCCAAAAAGGATGCCTATGACAGACTGGTTATAAAACGCAGGAAGGCACTCAGAAAAGAAGAACTCAATCACAAAAAGATAGAAAGGAGGAACAGGAGAAATGCAGCAAAGCGCGAACGGGGCCTCATCTCGGGCAGATTCAAAACTTACGAAACCGGCGGAGATCGTTAGATCACGCTTTACGAAGGAAAAGATCCATCGATTTGTGTTCGGGACCAGAGAAAAAGACGGTATCGGCAAAAAGATCACGGTCTACGGCCTTCTGATCTGCATAGGGTTTGTGTACCTTTATCCGATGCTGTACATGTTTTCGAACTCCCTTATGAACAGGGACGATCTTTTGGACGCCTCGGTCAAATGGATACCCGGCAGCCTGTACCTTCAGAATTACATTGACGCGGGAAAAGCGATGGATTTCTGGCCTTCCTTTGAGAAAGGCGTGGTGATCGCACTGCTCCCCACCATATTCAATGTCCTGATCTGCATGATGGTCGGATACGGCTTTGCCAGATATGATTTTAAAGGTAAAAAGATCATGATGGCCGTTCTGCTGTTTTCCTACATACTTCCCAGTCAGGTGACCATGATCCCCACCTACGTTTTATACAATAAGATGGGAATACTCGGTACGATACTCACATTTGTGCTCCCGGCATTATTTGGTAACGGCCTGAATGCGCCGATCTTCATCCTGATCTTCTACCAGTTTTTTAAACAGGTTCCGAAGGTACTGATGGAGGCAGCGGCTATCGACGGAGCAGGCCACATCCGGGCTTTCTTCAGGATAGCTGTTCCGTCGGCAATTCCGGCCATAGTGACTGTGATATTGTTTTCCTTTGTATGGTACTGGAACGAGTCCTATTTAACGGAAATGTATGTGCGGGGACTTTCCACAAAGAGTATATGGACCAATCTGGTTATCCAGCTTAAAAACTTTGACACCTCATTTAACACCAGGGCTTCTGTTGGCGATACTGCCACGAACCTGAACGAATCCGTGAGAATGGCAGCTACGGCACTGAGCATACTTCCGCTGTTTGTAATGTATCTGATCCTTCAGAAACAATTTGTGGAAAGCATAGACCGTACCGGTATCACGGGCGAATGATAACACGATCCTTAACCGCGAAAGGCGGTTTGGAAAATAAAACTCTGTCTTAAAATAATAAAAGGAGGAGACATGAAGAGAAGAATTCTTGCACTTGCACTTGCGGCAGCTATGCTTGTAAGCGCCGCAGGCTGCGGAAAAAAGGCTGAAACGGACAGCGAAAACGGTAATGCGAAAACTCCCAATGTTAACACCGAGATCAGCATCAATGATGCTGTCATCAATGCCACAAACGGCATCGGAGAGATCGCGGGCAGGGAGGTTACCAAAGAAAAGATCACCCTCACCTTCTGGCACTATGAGGATGAGACCACGGCATCGCTTATGGCTGATGCTTTCATGGCAAAGTACCCCAACATCACGGTTGAATGCCGCCTGATCGAGGACATGAGCACAGACCTCTCAGCAGCGGCTTCCGCCGGAAACTTCCCTGACGTATTTGAGGGGACCGACTCGGACACGGCTCTTGCCAACCAGTACTGGCTGGACATCAGCGAGTACTTTGACGCAGATCCCGAGAACAACAATCTTTTCCCCACTATCAAGGAATACGGTATAGGATGCTTTGATACAAAGGCAAGATTTGCTGTTCCCATGATGGTTTGGCCCAGCGCTGTCTTCATCGACAGAAACGTTATCGAAAAGCTGAACCTTCAGATGCCCAGAACCGACTGGACATGGGCCGAGATGATCGATCTCATCAAAAAGGCCACAGTGGATGACCGTACGGGAATGAAGTATTACGGCCTCGGCTATTACAACAGACTTGACTCTCTTTACGGAATTGCTGCCTGCACAAATGCAGAGCGTGCTATCAAGGGAGAGTTCGGTTTTGACGGAAATGACTTTGATCTTCAATACTGGGCTATCGGCGAGCAGCAGTTTTCCGATCTGAAACTGGGCGGTTACGTTGCTCCACAGCAGGATTCACAGGCAATGGAAGACTGGTCCGGAGACTGGAGTACATGGTTTGGTGCAACAGGTCATGTTGCCGTTTTCTCCGAAGCATTCTGGACCTACCAGAACCTTTGGGGCGTAGAGGGCTACCAGGATCAGTACGGACTTGACATCATTCCCTACGTAACACCCAATGTTGTGGACGAAAAAGAGCACAATGTTATCACTAACATGTACATGGGCGGCGTTTCCACTTCCTGCAAGCATCCCTATGAGGCATATCTTCTCCTCAAGTTCATGGGATGGGGAGTGGACGGCTGGAAGACAAGGCTTGAGATCTACAAGAATCCCGAGTACACAAATGCTTCAGGCGTGGCTCTTAAGAATTCTTCAATGCCCATGCCCATCAATCTGAACGAAGAAGTCTGGGCAGGCTACAAGAGCCTTTTCCCTCAGGATGCGGATCATAAGCAGTATTGGGATGATTATTTCGCAAGTGTGACACGTCCTGTTCCTTACGGCTGGTACTCCATCGCAGGTTACTGGAATTTCTGCGATCAGTACTTCAATAACATCGGTATCCACGATCTTGTGGACAACGGAACAGCCAAGGCAGCGGATTACGTTCTTGAGGCAACGGAGCAGGCAAACTACTACCATGCGGAAGCAATGCTTTCCTACTTCGGACCCACAGGCTACAACGTTCTTTCAAAAGAGGAGATCGCTAAGTACGAAGCGGTTGTTAAATCATTCGGAAAATGATAAAGAGGAGGCAAAAAATGCGTAAAAAAGTCTTAAGCATATTGACGTGCTTATGTATGACAGCAGTGTTGTTTGCGGGGTGTGGCAAGGAAAAGGCTGTTGAGACTGAAACAAAAACACCCGTTGAGGAGCAGACACAGAATCAGGAGGTCACCCCTGTACCCACACAGGCGCCGGGAGAGCCCATCCCTGACCCTGTTTACTACTTCTCCTTTGATGAAGCAGACATAGTTTCAAGATTGCAGCCTTCAATGAAGGATTCCGCTTCAACACCCATTGTTCAGCCCGCTCCCGAAAAGGAAGTGGTCCTGATCGACGGTGTAAAGGGAAAGGCTCTTTACTGTAACGGTTCCTACGGCTACAAGGTACCCGAGGTCAACGGCGTTGGTGAGACCTATTCCGTTTCCTTCTGGGTTTATGCGAGAAGATTCGCCAACTATATGCCTACACTTCAGTACGGTCCTGATATGCACGGTGATGCTACGGGAGGACAGCATTACCTGAACTTCACAAGAGCCGACTGGAGCGGATCGGGCGAGTACCCCTGCGTATGGTCCTACGATCAGAAGGGTGAAGAAGCTGTTGTATGGCCCAACTGGTTCCCCAACGACGGTGTGGGCGAGAGACTGAACCAGTGGCTCAACATCACTCTTGTTGTTGATGAGAACATCACAACAGATGAAGGATCCAACATTCTCGGAAAGATCTATCTGAACGGCGAGCTTTTAAACGATTCCGTTACTCTTGTAACAGGAACAATGGCTCCTTCCGATAATTTCGATTTCCTTCTCGGTATCAACTACTGGGACGCTTACTTTAAGGGCGGTTTCGATGAAGTTTATGTGTTTGACAAGGTTCTGACAGAGGGACAGGTTCAGACACTTTATCAGGCAGGAAATCCCAACGTGAAGTTTGTTGAGCCCGAAAGAGTTATCGTTGTCACACCCGAAAAGGATGCCATGGACTCCATCGGAAAGATCGACCTTAAGAACACCTGGGGCTCCGACTGGTTTGCTTCCGTTGAGATCAAAGACGGAGAAACAAAGAAGGTTAAGCTTCACAACTGGTCAAGCGGACTTGCTTCCACAGACAACTACGGAATCGTATTCAGCAATGTGGCCTCCGCTGCGGATCAGGATCCCAAGACTGTAAACGGTTACAAGGAGTACGCTCTTGTACGTGCAGACGCAACAGGTGAAAGCTACGTTGATGCTCAGTACAACTACACATGGGGCAACTGGAAAACATGGACACAGAGCGCCATGGTGGATGCAAGAGTCACACTCACTGTCAGCCGTGAGGGAGACACTCTTAAGGTCGTGGCAAACAACGTCGACTACAATGAAACTTCGAATGATATGACCGCTGTCCTTAAGACTACTCTTAAGGCAGAAGATCCCTGCTTCTTCGCAATCACATGTCAGAATTCCTACGTTGATCTTCTTTCTGTCAAGGATGCAACACCCAGAGACAACGAGGGACTTACTGTGGGCACTCAGGATTGCACGGTTCCGTTCTGGACAGCATTCTCACCCATCTGGCAGATCCCTGTCGGAGAGACCAGAACCTTTGGTTTCACCAACTTTACCGCAGGTGACAACAACTGGGAGAACTTCGTAGCTATTCTTCAAAACACACCTACGGGACATGTGGCTAAGTCGGATGAACATCCTGAAGGTGCAGAAGGCTACAGAGAGTACGGTGTATTCCGTGCGGACAACTACGGCTGGGGTGATGGCTACAATGCCGAAACTTCAAGCAGTGACTGGGATTGGGAGACTTTTAGGGATGATATGGACGGTGCTCATGTAAGTCTTTCTGTTACAAACAACGGAGACACAGCAGACATTAAGATCGTTGCAAGAACATCCAAAAACAGGGAATTCCACCAGAACTACATCTGTGCGGTTGACGGTGATGTTTACCTGACATTCACCTGCGAGAAGTCTTACCTTATTTTCGACAGTGAAGTCATCGGAGACAGAAATCTCTCCACACCTTTCTGGAAAGTATTCTCAGACATTATTGCAGTTCCGAAGAACGGAAGCAGATCTGTTTCCTTTACGAACTACACTTTGGGAGAAAATAACTGGGAGAACTTCCTTGTTATCCTTCAGAACACACCCGGCGGACACGTTGCAAAGAGCGAGGAACACCCTGAAGGTGCGGAAGGGTACATGGAGTATGGCGTTCTTCGTGCAGACAATTACGGTTGGGGAGGCGGATACGACAACATCGCAACCGCAGCCTGTGACTGGAATTGGGAGACCTTTAAGGAAGACATTAACGGAGCTCACGTCGATGTTACCGTATACAACAGGGGTGAGACAGCGGATGTCATCATCAAGGCTACCACAGAAGACGGCAGACTCTTCAACCAGAGCTACACAGGCGTTGCTGTGGACGGAGACAACCTGTATCTTACATTCACGCTTGAAAAGAGCTATCTTGTGTTTGATACAAATGTTGTAGGTACAACAGACAATACATGCGCTTTCTGGACACAGTTTTCACCCGTAACGCAGCTTAAGAACGGTGAAACAAAGCACGTAAGCTTCACCAACTACACCGACGGAGCAGAGAACTGGAACAACTTCCTGATCGCTCTGCAGAACACTCCTACGGGACATGCGGTAAAGTCGGCTGAACACCCGGACGGTGCGGAAGGCTACAAGGAGTACGCTGTTGTTCGTGCAGACAATTTCGGCTGGGGTGACGGATATGATGCTTCCGGCGCGAGCTGCGACTGGAACTTCGATTCCTTTAAGAAGGATATGGACGGAGCACACATCGAGGCTGCTCTCACCAATAACGAAGGCATTGTTGACATTGCAATCACTGCAACCACAACCTCAGGCATATATCATCAGAACTACAGGATAAATGCAGAAGCAGACAGTGTTTACTTCTCACTGTTCTGCGAAAAGGGACACATCAGCATAGATTAAGCTTTTTTGAGAGGCACCATACAACTTATGGTGCCCCTCGCAGATATCACATTAGCTCTGCGGTATCTGCGAGGGGCATTATTGAAAAAGCAGGCAGGAGAAAAATATATGATTGAAAGACCCAGAAACGGAAAGATCACGGAATACAACAAGCCTTTTATCGAACAAAGGGCGGATCCCTATGTTTATAACAAGGATGGAAAATACTATTTTACGGCTTCGGTACCGGAATATGACAGGATTGTACTGAGATGCGCCGACAGCCTTGAAGGCCTTAAGACAGCCGAAGAAAAAACTGTATGGACAAGGCATGAAAGCGGAGAGATGAGCAGACACATATGGGCTCCGGAACTCCACTTCCTTAAGGGAAAGTGGTACATCTACTTCGCTGCCGGCGAGGAAGAAAACAAGTGGAAGATCAGACCCTTCGTTCTTGAATGTACCGGAAATGACCCCATGAGAGATGAATGGAGGGAATGCGGAAAGATCAGAAGAAGCGATGATGACATCTACTCATTTGAAGCTTTTTCCCTTGACGGAACTGTATTTGAAAACAAGGGCGAACTCTACTACGTGTGGGCGGAAAAAGTCAGCGTGGGCATACAGATCTCGAACCTTTACATTGCCAGGATGGAAACACCTACCAAGCTTGCTACGGCACAGGTGCTTCTCACAACACCCGATTACGACTGGGAGAGAGTCGACATTTGGGTAAATGAGGGTCCTGCTGTATTGAAACAGAACGGAAGGATCTTCCTGACCTACTCTGCCAGCGCGACCGGAGAGTGTTATTGTCTCGGAATGCTGAGCATTAACGAAAATGATGACCTGCTTGATCCGAGAGCATGGAAGAAAGAAAGACACCCTGTTCTCAGCGCGGATCGGGAAAAAGGCTTCTACGGTCCCGGACACAACAGCTTTACACGTCTCCCTGACGGTACACCTGTCTGCGTTTTTCATGCAAGGACTTACAAGGACATAGAAGGCGATCCGCTGTATGATCCCAACAGGCATACAATGGTGATCAGGGTGGAATTTGACGAAAAGGGCTGCCCTGTATTTGATTACAGAAACAGACTTTATGTTTAAGTTTTAAGAGGTAAGGTCATTATGAGAAAAAGAATTGCCGCTCTTGTTTTACTGCTTGCGGTGGTTGTCACCGGGAAGTCGGGACTTAACAGTGTAAAAGCGGATCCGGCTCCCGGTATGGGAGAGCAGGTCGATGTTGACGGACTCTATGCAAGTATAGAAACAGACAAAAAAGAGTACGAAGCGGGAGAAGAGATCGTTTTCAGCATCACCTTTGAAAACCTTAAGCTTCACAGTTACACTGCCAAAACCACCATCGTCTACACCAATACCCCGGGACTCACGGAGCTTGAAGGCGAAAGCCTTCCCACAGATCTGCCAAGGCTTGAATACGGTGCAAAACAGGTGGTTACCGGAAAACTAAAAGGTGATCCTTCTATTTTCCCGCCGACGGTAAAAGCAGAGGATCCGAAAGAAGAAAAGGAAAGCAGTCCCGGCCGTCTCACGATCTTTATCGCTGTGGCAGCCGTCGTCGTTGCAGTCCTTGCTATGCCGCTTATTGTACTTAAGAAGAGATCCGGTAAAAAGATCTTGAGATCCCTGGCTCTCATCCTTACGGGTTCACTTTTGATCTCTCTTGTGCCTGAACAGAAAGCCTATGCAGCGGATTATGAAAAGATTGTTTTAAGACCTTACATTTACGTTACTTACGGAGGACAGGAGGTTTTGATCAGAGCGAACGTGGAATTTCATTCCTATCAGGAAAGGGTCATCATTCCCAAGGAGCACAAAACTTCGGTCAAAGGCTTTACCTGTCATGATCCCTCAATCTTTAAGGATAAGGACGGTAAATACTATATCCTGGGAACACACATCACAGGCGGAACTTCTGACGATCTCATCAACTGGACGACCGATACGGGGCTTCGCAACAGATTTTCACGAGAAACCATCGATAAGATCCGTGAATGGAACAAGGACAGCGGAGACTGGTTCGGCTATCTTTGGGCTCCCGACATCGTTTACAATCCTGTTCTTAAAAAGTACTGCTACTATCTGTCGGCCAACGGAGATGACTGGAAATCGAACATTGTGATGCTTACCGCGGATGCGCCCAACGGACCCTTTGAATATGCAGGTTCTGTGGTATACGGCGGTTTTACGGATGCAGATGTTGCGAAGACCGATGTTCTTAAAGTGCTTGGAACGGACAGGCTTCCTGAGAGATACATTACAAAGGGCATAGCCAACAGGAAATGGGGAGACAAATGGCCCAATTGCATCGATCCCTGCGTTTTTTACGATGATGAAGGGAAGCTTTGGATGAGCTACGGCTCCTGGTCCGGAGGCATCTTTATCCTTGAACTGGATGAAAACACCGGACTTCGTGATTACAACGTGAGCTATGAAAACAATGAACACTCCGATGCCTATTTCGGAAAGAAGATAGCGGGGGGCTGGTATGTTTCCGGTGAAGGCTCCTACATTCAGAAGATAGGAGACTGGTACTGGCTTTTCATGTCCTACGGCAATCTTGAAGCAAAAGGCGGATACAATATCAGGGTATTCCGTTCCGAAACTCCGGACGGGAATTTTATCGATGAATTGGGAAATTCAGCTCTTTACGATAAATATGTTTTCAATTATAATCAGAATGTTGGTGTAAGACTGTTCGGAGGCTACAAATGGAGGAACTTCGCCCAGGGGCAGGTGGCCCAGGGACACAACTCGGCTTTCGTTGATGATGACGGTCGAGCATATATTGTGTATCATTCCAGAACAACTGACGGCAGCGAAGGGCATACGGTAAAGATCCATCAGCTGTTTTTAAACAGGGAAGGATGGCTTGTTGCAGCACCTTATTACTTTGCCGACGAAAAAGCGGGCGAAGCCATCGATGTAAATTCCTTTGCCGGAGACTATGAAGTCATCCTCCACAGGCTTGACATTAATTACAAGTCCCTTGACACAAATAAACCTGAATTCATCACGTTGAACGCGGATGGGACGATCACAGGTGCCTACAGCGGTGAATGGAGCGTTGACGGTGCCTACATCTCTCTTGAGTTTAACGGGGATGTTTACAGTGGCGTGGCTTTCAGGCAATGCGTAGAATACAGTGATCTTGAAACCGATGTATTTACTGCTCTCGGCAAGAAATCTCAGATAAGCATATGGGGAAGCAAGACGCTTGATATCAGGTAGGACAGGATATGCAGGAAAACAGATTCGATCCCTTGGGGATCATCAAACAGATACTTGTTTTTATAGCCGTTTCGGCCATAAGCTTCGGCTGGACCATGCTGGTCCTTCTGATCGTCAGTTTTGTTGCGTTATCCTATATTACCATAAAGCTTGACACCATGATCCTTATATCCGTTGCAGTAATGCTGCTTTTTGATGCGGCCTATGTGATCGGAAGGATCCGAAAAAAGAACAGACACTGAATCAGAGCAAGGTGAGAAATATGGAAAAAATTACACTTTACTTAAAATCAATGGATGAGGCAGAAGCTATTTTAAAAGCTTTGAGCACACCTGTGAGACTTAAGATCATGAAAATGATCTACGATAATGACAAGCTCAGCATGAACGACATAGCTGAAGCGCTGGATCTTACAAACGGGGCCATTACCATGAATGTGGCCAAACTGGAAGAGGCCGGACTGGTTTCCATAAAAAGTGCGGCTGCAAAGCGCGGCGCCATGAAGATATTAAAGCCCCGCTATGAACGACTTGTTATCGATCTGGCACCTGAAAAGGAAGTGGGCAACTGCTACTCGGATGACATCAGGATCGGACATTACGTGGCATGTCAGGGAAATCCCACCTGCGGACTGGCAACATCAAAAGCCATCATCGGTTCGCTTGACGATTTCAGGACTTTTTCATTTCCGGAAAGATTTGATGCGGAGATAATCTGGTTTGCAAACGGGTACATAGAGTACAATCTCCCCAATCACCTTCAGCCGGGACAAAAACCGGATGAGATACAGATCAGCTTTGAGATCTCTTCGGAGTGCCCGGAGTACAATGAAAACTATCCTTCAGACATACATTTCCTGATCAACGGTAAAGAACTGGGAATGTGGATCTCACCCGGAGATTACGGCGACAGAAGAGGATACATCTCACCGCCCTGGTGGCCGCCGCTTTTAAATCAGTACGGATTGCTGAAAACGTTGATCATAAACAAAAACGGTACCTACATTGACGGAACGAACAAGATCTCCAATGTTAAGATCGACGATCTGAAGCTTGATTACAACAGCTACATCACATTCAGATTTGAGGTTCCCAAGGACACACCGAATTGCGGCGGGCTTACTTTGTTCGGTGAAAATTTCGGTGATTACAATCAGGCCATCAAGGTTAAGATGTTCTATTCGGAAGAATGATCTGATGATGAAATAAAATGTGTTGACATGAACGTGTCTACATGGTAGAATATATTTTTGTGACGGATAAAATCCTTGCTAACCGCCTGTCGGTTAGCCAAATAAGACCAGAAGGAGGTGCAACACAACTATGAGCAAGTATGAATTATGTTTAGTTGTTAGTG